>JACKQG010004339.1_pt1 | contig 16517 bp, 14 predicted proteins | sample 8237621 | NCBI WGS metagenome assembly JACKQG01 (sample SAMN15677084, study PRJNA649215) | marine metagenome | biome: marine; feature: Black Sea; material: saline water; isolation source: suspended particulate matter (SPM) from the Black Sea western gyre | collected 2013-06-09/2013-06-10 | depth...
CGCTTCCATTACACACACCACATTCATCTTCCGCTGATGTACCTCCACATTCACCTGCACAATCTAATTCAGCTATACAATTCCCATCACAATCAAAATTTTCTTCTGCATATTCACAACAATCGCTACATGCTGCTGTTGCAGTATCATCATAATTACACGCTAAATCATCCATACATCCTTCAACTGAACCAGACAATGAAACACATTCACCAATATTTACTGGCACTGTTCCGCCAGTCGAATTAGATATTACCACAGCATCAATACAAATTTCATCACTATTTGGTGTAAATGTAATATCTGTTAAAATATGTTCACCAGCAGGTAATGTAATTCCACCAAAAGAAAAACCTAACCAAGTTGTTCCTGATCCACTTACCGTCCATCCTGCATTTCCTGCCTCACCTCCTGAATAATCACCTAATGTTGCACCTATTAAATCAAATTGTGCACCACCTATTTCAATGTCAGAATTATATTTTATTTCTGCAATATTTGCCACCACATCAACTTCTCCAAAAAACACATCAACACTTTGTGAAAATGATATTGAAATCATTAATCCCAAAATGGTTATATAATTAATAAACTGCTTCAATACTTTCTCCTTTTGTTATTTAAATATAAATTTAATCTCTTATACATCTTATCCCTAAATTATATCGACTGATGTGAGGTTCTAATTCTTCATGTTCCCACGATTTATGTTCAACACTTGAAACTAACATATTAAAAGCCCCACCTTTAATAAAATAAAAACCACTCCCATTATATGTTGATGTCCATTCTCTAATATTCCCTGCCATATCATAAACACCATAATATGAAGGACTATTTAATGTTCCATTCATTCCATTATAATACCCCACTGGAGTTGTTGCTTTATATAAATTATCCCACGGATCATTACTACCACTAAAATTTGCATTTAATTCATTTATAACATCATCTTCTGTATTAGTTGACCACGGATAATTAAATCCTAAATTTCCTCTAGCTACTTTTTCCCACTCTTGATCGTTTGGTAATCTTGCATTTTCGTATTCAGCATATTCAAAACTTCCAAACCAAGAGACTCCAGTAATAGGATGATTTTCAAATCCTGAATTTACAACAAAATCATTACCATCATACGAAAGTTGGCTATTTTCAAAATAGAAATAATCTCTTATTTCACCAGGCATAAACCCTTCCGTTTCATGATTAAATATTCCATTAATTATCCAATTATTATCCAAATCTATTAAATTAATATTTTCTAAATTCTCTCTTAAATATTTAATATATTGAACATTTGTAACTGGATATTTTTGTACTTCATATAAATATGAAATATTCACAGATTGATCTTGGGATCCATAAGTAAATTCACCCGGGTTAATTGAAATCCATTCAGATTCATCTAACCAAATTCTAACAACATTACTTGACGCAAACATATCATAATCATCGGTAATTAATAATTGATAATAATTATCTGTTTCATTTATACCCATATTAAAATATTGTGATTCAGTCTGTGTGTAACCAAGTTGATCTCCTTCACCATATTTTATAATTTCGACAGCATTGTTCATTTCAATATTATTTGCTTTCATCACAGTGTAATGACTAAAATCTTCATTATCACTTTGAGACCATTTCAATTGAAATAATCCATCTTGAGGAAAATAAGGTGAATATAAATTAATAGATTCAGGAGTTTCATATCCTTGATACTCAAATAAATTTGAAACAGAACTAATTGATGTTTTATTCCAATAGTCAGTTACTTCTACCCAAAAATAATTTTCATTTTCAAATCCATAATTTATTGTTGGTAAAGTCAAAACCGTATCCATGTTGTTTGTTATTTCCTGAATAATATTTGCAGTTTCAATATTTGGAAAATTAGAATGATAAACTGTATAATATTCAAAATCAAATTCAGTATTTTTATTCCATTTAATTTCAAGAACTGAAGGATCAAATTGAATATTTAAAATTTCAGGTGTTATTGGAGCATGATTAATTATTTCAAACCCTTCATTATTTGCTGTGGACTGTCCCCAATAATCCCAAGTAATTATATCAAAATAAATGGGTTCAGATATATCTGGAGATTCAACATAAATATAATTTGTAGAAAAATCATTAACAAAAGCATACTGTTCTGTTCCATTTTTTATTAATTCATAAGCAACTACATCATTTTCAATAGATAAATCCCAATATAATAACATATTTTGAGTACTATAAAAAACTGAATCAATTGAAACAGGTTGAGGTGCAGGATCAATTTCATTTGTCAAAGAATTCCCAATAACTGATAATTCAAAAGTGTCAGTAACCATTACTTTAAACCAATTTTCTACAATTGGAGTAAATCCATTTGAAATATCAAAATTTATTGCATGGGATTGAATATTTTTATTAAAGTATTCAGCAATTGTATCAAAAGGACCTTCATTGAAAAATGAATGTAAAATGGTATAGCTTTTAAAATCATTTGCAGTTGATATTTCCCAAGATACCGTTAATTCTTCAATACTATAATTTATATCTATTACATCGACAGGTAAAGGCGACCCTTCAATTAAAGAAGATTCAACATCACTTATTGAAGAATAACCAAAAGTATCATTTACCCTTAATATATATTCAACACTATTAAATGGATCAATATCGTAATCTTCATAATAAATTGTATTTTGATTCGTTGTTTGTAAAATAGTTATCCAAGTAGATGAGTTTGAAATATCTCGTTTTTTTAATATATATTCCTTAAAATCACTTTCTGTATTTTTTTCCCATCTAATTGTATTTTTTCCATTTGAATAAGAAACTTCAGTAATGTTTGGTTGAATAGGTGCAGAATTAGAATTATCAACTTCAATTTGAATAGGTGGTTCACTAAATGAAACATTTCCATTTACATCAACAACTTTCAATTGAATATTATAAATAATCCCTTCTTCAAAAAATGGTTCTCCATTTTCATTATTTTCAGATGTATTTAATGCAAATGAATAAGGAATTTCACTATCTACCATATTTTGATAATGGTCTGAATTAATCCAAAGCTGGACTTCTTGAATTCCAACATTATCTGTAGCCGTACAAAAAATATTGACAATTTGATCCACTGGATTATCTTTATCTATTGTTACAAAAATATTTCCAGGTGGAGAAATATCCTTTTCTTCTACCACCGGATTATTGCATGACATCCAAAAAACAGTAAATAAAGTTAATATTAGTAAAAAATTTCTCACAGAATGAGTAAAAAGACCTCCATAAACATCCCCAATTTTAATATATATTCAATTTAAAGAAAAAACAGTTTATCATTTCTTTTTCGATTTATCCCAAATTTCATCCATTTCTTCCAAAGAAGCATCCGATAATTTAATATTTCTCTTCGCTAACTCCGTTTCAATAATATGAAATCGGTTTTCAAATTTATTTATTGTGCCTTTTAATGAAGCTTCAGGTTGAATATTTAAAAAACGAGCTAAATTCACAAATGAAAATAATACATCTCCAAATTCTTCAGAAATATTTTTTTCATTTTTTTGTTCAATTGCTAATTTCAATTCATTAATTTCTTCATTTACTTTATCCCAAACAGGGTTTATTTCTTTCCAATCAAAACCGACTTGAGATGCTTTTTCTTGTATTCGAGATGCACGAGTTAATGCAGGTAACGAAATTGGAACACCATCTAAATATTTTTCTCTTTTTTTCTCAATTTGTTTTTTTTCTTCCCAGGTCAAACCAATATTATTTGATTTTATTCCAAAAAGTTCTGGGTGCCTATTTTTAAGTTTAGCATTAATTTGTTCAATGACCTCTGTAAAACCGAAAATGTTTTTTTCTTCATAAATTTGAGCTTGAAATATTAAATGTAAAAGTAAATCACCTAATTCCTCTTTTATTTCATTTTCATTTTTATTTTCAATTGCTTCAATTATTTCATATACTTCTTCTAGTAAATATGGTATTAATGAATTGGAAGTTTGCTTATTGTCCCAGGAACAACCATTTGGAGCGCGAAGAATTTTAATAGTATTGTATAACTCTTTTAATTCTTTTTCCATATAATTATTTGTTTATCTCATTTACTGAAATTAACATTTTTTCAATAAGCACTTTTTCAATTCGATGTCCATCCATTTCTTTAATTGTAAATAAATAAGAATTATATTCAAATTGTTGACCATTATTTGGAATATTTCCATGAAGCGTAAAAATGAAACCACCAAGTGTATCATAATCTCTAGTTTCAGGAAATTCTAATTCAGTCTCTTCTTCTAAATCATAAATTGAAATTTTACCTTCAGCAATAAAATTATCATCATCAATTTTTTTTACTTGAGATTCTTCATTATCATACGGATCTCTTATTTCACCCAATACTTCCTCAACAATATCTTCTAAAGTAATAATTCCTTCTGTCCCTCCCCATTCATCAACAACAATTGCAATATTTGTTTTTTTTGCTCTAAAATCTTTTAATAATTCATCTATATTTTTATTTTCAGGAACAAAATAAGGTTGTCGTGAAATTCTGCTTAAATTAATTTGAGGCCGTGAACCAGTTAAATAAGGTAAAATATCTTTTGCAAATAACACCCCTTTTATATCATCAATATTTTTTTTATATATTGGGATTTTAGAATATTGTTTATCCTTAATCACATCCATTACTTCATCTAATGAGGCTTTAGATGATAGGGCAATCATATCTACTCGCGGTGTCATAATTTCATGTACATTTTTTTCATGAAATTCAAATATCGATTGTATCATTTCAGATTCTTCAGCCTGTAATGTTCCCTCCTCCTCACCTAATTCTGTTAATAGAATTAATTCTTCTTCAGTATCAAATATTTTTTCTTTTTTAATCGGTAATATTTTAACTAAGCCATTTGTAATTGCATATAAAATTGAAACAATTGGGGAAATTAAAGTGGACATCATTCTTAATGGAAAATGAAATATTTGAGCAAATTTCAATCCGTTTTTATTTGCAAATAATTTAGGTAAAATTTCTCCAAATAAAAGAACAATTACGGTAACAACCCCAATATCTAATAATAAAATTATAGAAGTTGAATAGCCATTATCTTTAGCAAATTTTGATGTAATCATTGCGGCTAATGATGCAATAATAACATTAATTATCGTATTTCCTGTTAAAATCGAAATTAATAATTTTCTTGGATTTTCTAATAATTTCAAAATATCTTCGGGGATATCCTTACGATGTGTCTTTATTTGAAATAATGCCGTTTCAGAACCCGAAAATATTCCAGATAAAATTAAAAGAATAGTAAATAAAATAAAATAAAATATCAAGAGTAAAATGCCATATTGAATTTTGAAATATACAAATTCTCTAAGGTCGTCATTTCCGTTTTCTCTATTTTGGTTTGATCATCAAAACCAATTAAATGCAATACACCATGGATTAAAATTCTTTTAAACTCATCATTAACAGCTAATTTTAAAGTTTTTGCATTTTCAACAATTCGTTCCCAACTTATATAAACTTCGCCATCAAGTTGTTCACCATCTTCTTCTAAATTAAATGCCATTACATCTGTAAAAACATCCATATCAAAATAATTTTTTTTCATTTTACGCAATGTATTATCATTTACAATAATAAAATTGATATACCCATATTCTATTTGATAATCATTTAATAATATATTTACACAATTACTAATATTATCATATTTAAAATGAGGTAGCGGATCGTAATCTTCTGAAATATCTACCTTAATCACGCAGATTTTTGTAATGATTTTAATATTTCTCGAGATATTATTATTCGTTGAATTTCACTTGTTCCTTCACCAATTTCTAATATTTTAGCATCTCTAAAAAATCGCTCAACATCATATTCATGAATATAACCATAACCACCATGTAATTGAATCGCATCGGTTGTAATTTGCATAGCAGATTCACTTGAAAATAATTTTGCCATTGCAGCTTCTTTAATGACAGACTCACCCTTATCTTTTAAATAAGCAGCATGATATACAAGATGTTTGGAAGCTTCAATTCTTGTAGCCATATCAGCTAATTTAAAACTAACTCCTTGAAATTTTGAAATTTGTTTTCCAAATGCAGATCGCTCGCATGAATAATTTAATGCAGCTTCATATCCACCCATAGCCGTTCCAATACTTAATGCACCAATTGTAATTCGTCCAGAAGTTAGCGTATTTAAAAATTGTTTAAACCCACTTTCAGGTGAACCAATAATGTTTTCCTTTGGTATCCTCATGTCTTCAAAATATATAGAGCGAGTATCAGAAGCTTTCCATCCCATTTTTTTCTCAGGAGGACTTAACTTTAACCCGTTTGTCCCACTTTCAACAAAAAATGCTCCAATACCCTTATTTTCACCATTTTCAATATATTGTGCAGTAAAAGTAATTAAACCCGCATAACCAGCATTTGTACAAAATACTTTTTGCCCATTAATAACAAACTCATTTCCATCTAATGTAGCAGTTGTTTGCGTATTACCCGCATCACTTCCAGCGTTTGGTTCGGTCAAACCAAATGCACCAATCATACGCCCAGATGCTAATTCAGGCATATATTTTTTCTTTTGCTCTTCAGAACCAAAATAATAAATCCCACCTGTACCTAATGAAGTATGAGCCATCATAGTAGCGGCAGTTGAACAACACACTTTTCCAATTTCTTCAATAGCAATTACTAATGCTCTTAAATCCATGCCAGTTCCACCATATGCTTCAGGCCATGGAATTCCCATTAAACCTAAATCACCCATTTTTTTTACAGATTCACTTGGAAACTCACCCGATTTATCAATTTGTTTAGCAATTGGTTTTACTTCATTTTGAGCAAATTCACGAACCATTTCTCTGAGCATTTGATGCTCTTCATTAAAATATAATTTATCCATAATTTACCATTTTATTGCAGCTGAAGCCCAAGCAAAACCAGAGCCAAATGCTGCTAATATAATATTTTGTCCTTTTTTAATTTTTCCTTCACTAACCGCTTCACTTAATGCAATTGGAATTGAAGCAGCTGTTGTATTTCCAACACGATGAATATTTGATATTATTTTATTCATTGGCATTCCTAATTTTTTTGCAACAAATTCTGTAATTCTAATATTTGCTTGATGCGGTACTAATACATCAATATCATCTATAGTTAACCCATTAGCATCCATCGCTTCTATGATAACTTCTGGAAACCGTCTGACTGCATTTTTAAATACTTCTCGACCATTCATAAATAATAAATGTTTACCATCATCAATAATTTCAGGAGTTATACGAGGATTTACTTTACTTGAAGGACTTTCAACCCAAAGTTCCTTTGCATATTTTCCTTCTGAATGTAAATGAGTTGATAAAATACCTTTATCTTCTTTTGTTGCAGAAAGTATTACTGCACCCGCACCATCAGCAAAAATAACAGCAGTATCTCTTCCATTTGTCGTCATATCCAATGCTGTAGATTGAACTTCAGCTCCAACTAATAATACATGTTTTGCAGTACCCGTTTTAATATATTGTTCTGCAATTGATAATCCATATACAAAACCAGGACATTGAACTCTTATATCCAATGCACCAATCGTATTAAAACCCATTTTTTCCTGTAATAAACAACCTGATCCTGGTGCATAATAATCAGGGGTTGAAGTTGCAAAAATAATTAAATCAATATCATCTTCAGTTAATCCTGCCATTTTTAAAGCATCTTTAGTTGCAGGAATAGCTAAATCTGTTGGGCCTTGATTTCCAGTAATATAATGTCTTTGTTTTATACCAGTTCTTTCAACGATCCATTCATCAGAAGTATCCATTATTTTAGCTAAATCATCATTCGTAACAATATTTTCAGGTAGATAATGTCCGATTCCAGAAATATATGCTCTATACATTAATTTGCTCCTTTGGTTTAATATCTTTTATCTCTAATTGAATAGATTTTTTTCCATTCCATTCATTTTCACCTATTTCAAAAACTAAATCTACAGGTTCTCCTGATAATAAATATTCATATTTCTCAACTAAATTAAAACCTATTGCATCATACACTGATTTATTATCTTGTATTGAAAATTTCAGAGTATCATTTTTTTTTCCAATTAATCGAGGCATTCCTTTTAAATTTACTTTTCTTGATAAAAATTTTGGACGCATATTTCTTGGCCCATAAGGTGCCATCGACTTTAAAAATTTTAAAAATCTTGAATTTATTTCATTAATATCTAAAGAATAATCTATTTTAATTCGTGGGGTTAATTGTTCTGGCTTAATTAACTCTAATGCTATTTTTTGAAATGCCTTATAAAATGGCTCAATATTCTTTTTTTCAATTGAAAAACCTGCGGCCATTGGATGTCCACCAAAACCAACTAAAAATTCTGAACATTTACTCAATGCTGAATGAATATCAAACCCTGGAATACTTCTACACGATGCTCGACCAATGCCAGTTTCATCCAAACTAATTATTATTGTTGGTTTATTAAAATTTTCTTTTATTTTTGATGCAACAATACCAACAACTCCATGGTGCCAGCCTTCTTTAAATAAAATAACTGCATGTTCATTATCAATATTTGAATTTGATTGTACTTGAAATAAACAATTTTCAACGGTATTAATTGTTATTTCTTGTCTCCTTTTATTTTCTTTTTCTAAATCATCGGCAATTCTTCTTGCTAAAATAGGATTTGTTGTTGTCATTAATTTTACAGCTCTACCTGCATCACCAAGCCTACCCGCCGCATTAATTTTAGGAGATACCCAAAATACAAGTCGACCAATTGTAATTTCTTTGCCATTTAATCCACCAGAATTTAATAATGCATTAATCCCGATATTTTCTTTTAATTCAATTCTTCGAATACCATCATTTGCAATAATTCTATTTTCATCAATCATAGGTACAATATCTGCTGCAATTCCAAGGGTAACTAAATCAGTATATTTTAAAGCATTTTCATCAGGTATTCCTATTTTCCTACAAATTGCTAAAATTAATTTTAATGCAACTCCAGCACCGCATAATCCTTTAAATGGGTAATTACATTTATTTTGATTGGGATTTATTATTGAAAATGCATCAGGTAATATTTCACTCTGTTTATGGTGGTCAGTAATGATGACATTTAACCCTTTTGAATTAGCATATTCAACTTTATCAACGGCTGTAATTCCACAATCACAGGTAATTAATAATTTAGCTCCAATTTCAACGGCAAAATCAATTCCTTTATTGGATAATCCATAGCCTTCATTCAATCGATTTGGGATATAATAATGAACATCAACACCTAAAGATTTAAAAAATAGAAACATGGTTGAAGTCCCCGTAGTGCCATCTACATCATAATCGCCAAAAAGAAGAATTGTCTTTTTCTCTTCAATTAATTTCTGAATATAAGTTACAGATTTTTCCATCCCTAGCATCAAAAATGGATCATGCAGATTATTCAAATCTGGATAAAAGAAATTTCGTGAATTTTCACGATCTATAATTCCTCTTTGAGCCATAATTGTAGCTATTGATTTAGGTAATTTAAATTCATCAATAACCTGTTGAAGCGAATCTTCTGAAGTTTGTTTTATTTCCCAGTTATAATTCATAATTTAATTTTTTGGAGTCAATCTATAAGCCGAATTCTGTAATCCTAACGGATGATGACTATTCATCTGGATTAAATTTCGCAATTTAATTCATGCAATTTACCCACCCTTTATGCGGACCACACAGGGCTGTTCAATTTTGCTCCGACTGGGGTTTACCTAGCTTAATTAGTTTTCTAATTAACTGGTGGTCTCTTACACCACCATTTCACCTTTTCTACTAATGTAGAAGTTTACTTTCTGTTGCACTTGCCATTCTTACGATCCTCTTGTTAAGAGGCAGTCTGTCCTGCGGAGTTCGGACTTTCCTCCCTTAATAAAATTAAGGGCAGTCATCCGATCGACTCCAAATTTAATCTTCGTTTTCCCAGAATAAAATAATTCCACATGTATGACAAGTAATTATTTTTTCTGATTTTCTAATTTCAATTATTGTTTGTGGAGGCATAATATTATAACAAGAACCACACGCATTTTTATGTACACTTATTATTCCCATTCCTCTTCTACCTCTTTTCATACGGTTATAAAGCGAAAGAAAACGAGCATCTATTTTCTTTTCTAAAACACTTCTCTTTTTTTCAAGAGATTTAAATTCATCCTCTGAATCTTTTAATGCCTCATTAAGCTCAGTTTCACACTCGGTTAATGAGCTGCTTGTTTCTTCTAATATAATTTTATTATTTTTTAACGATGAAGAAAGTGTTTCTTGTAATGATTTCATTTCATCATATTTAGCTTGAGTATTATTTAATAATTCTTTTGAATGATCAATTTCTGTAAGCAATGCATCATATTCTTTATTTGTTGTAACTAAATAAAGTTGTTTTTTATATTTTTTTAATTTAGCATTCGTATCATCCAAAGCATATTGATTTTCTGTCAACTCATGTTCAGTTTCTGTTAGTTTAATCTCATTCGTTTCATTTTCTGAATTTAATTGAACTATCAATTTTTTTTGAGATTCTACCTTTTCAGGTAAATCTCCTTTTAACTCATTAATTTCATTTATTCTATAATCAATATCACCCAATTGAATCAATAAATCTAAATTATTATTCATATACTCCTAGTTTTTTTATACAAAAAATGCACCTCTATGAAGGTGCATTCAATTCTTATTAATTAATTTTTCCCACATTCTGTCTCGAACAGAAATAGCTTCTCAATTTATATTTTAACTTGTTAATTTTCAATTCCAATATACCATTAAATTTAAGGAATATTTTCAACATAGACCAAGACCGCAGACAATTGTTTTAAAGGAAAAAATCAATCATTTTTTCCCCAACTAATTTTGGTTTTTCAAAAGGAAAGAAATGAGAATATCCATATAAAATTTCGGGTGTAATATAATTTGATTTTTTAACTAATTTATTTATTACAGAAATACGAGGTGCATAATTTTTTTCAGCGTGAAGCAATAATATTTCTATATTTAACTCTTTAATTTTACTCCAAATATATTTATCAGCAATCATTCCTGTTCTATAAATTTGAATTTCCCAATCTTTAGGAAATTTAATCTTAACTTTCCCATCATCCGTCGCTTTAACTAACCCATCAATTAAAATTAATAAATCATTATCTGAAATATTATCAAATATTTTTTTATTACGATATTTTCCAAATAATTCTAATTTTGAATTATGAATTATTCTCTGATTTTTACAAGCTTGAATCATCGGATGATGTCTATAACCGAAATCAGTCCATTGAATAAAACTCCACAAAAATATCATCCATTTAGAAAAAATAATCGGATCTAATAAAACTGATTTTTTAACTTTATTTGAATTCTCTAATGCAATTCTTAAAGCAACATTCCCCCCCAATGAATGACCTGAAAAATAATATTTCTCCTCTGGTAGTGAATTAACAAATTGAAGCATATCCTTTTTTAAAGGTGACCAATCTAATAATTTATTTGGATTTCCATATTCTTCCCATAATGGTTTAAATAATGGGCAAATAATGTTGAATCTGCTTCCTAATTCATTAAATAATGGTAAATAACATTTTGGTGGAAATGCATTTGCATGAAAAAATATTAATTCTTCTTTATTTTTGCCATAATTAAACTCTTTATATGGAATACCATTTAATATTTTAGATTTAATTTCCATTATGTTCCTGTAATTAATTCAACGAGTAAAACTGCATCAATTATATTTAAAACAGAATCATTATTTAAATCACCACAAAAATAAAAATTGTTCCCCAAGACAAAATTTATTATTTCAATAATGTCATTAATATTTATATCTCCATCAAAATTTAAATCACCCATTTCACAATTAATATCAATTGTAAATAAATGAGGTCGAGCATATTGTAAAACCGCACGCATCACTTCTATTTGATTAACCGTGAACATATTCATACAATGCTCAGAACTATAATCCATATAATTTTCAACCATATCGGGCAAAATTAACCCACCTTCATCTACACAAGAATTCATTGAAAAATCACAATTATAAAAAGAAAAATTAGCCTGAAAAGGTGTATCATTAATTCCATCATCCATCTCACATCCATTATTTAATATTGCATCTCCCCAAATATGACGAAGACCTAAATAATGTCCCACTTCATGAACAAGCGTTCGACCTAAATCATTATGGTTTAACCCGTCAGCTTCAGCTTGTGGATTTAATGGTCCAATTGCTGTATAATTAATAACAATCCCTTGTAATGAACTATCTTCAACTTGAAAAGAAAAATTACTCCAAATTGGTTGTGCATCTGAACTTGTAAAATTTAAAGCTGTATTTATTTCAATTGGAGGATAAGTAAAACCCATAATTTGTCCAAAATCACCTCCTTCAATATTACACACCCAAATATTTAAAAATCTTTCCGTATCCCAAGGATCAATTCCTCCTTCATTCGATTTTTTAACATTATTTAAAGTAATTTCACCTAATATTAAATCATCATATTCAATAAATTCAAATCCCAAATTCTGAGTAAAAGTACGAGTAATTCCATTTGTTGAATCACCTTCAGAATCAATTTCTGCTAAATAAAACTCAATTTTAGCATCACCTGCAATATCAAAGAAAACTTCTCGTGTATCAATGGCATTTGTATTTTGTCGCCGATAATCTAAATTCAGTTGTTGAATTTGTTCATCAAAAATATAATCCGGTATATTTTGCTCATCATTATTGTAAAGCACATGAAATACAACGGGGATTTTATAAACATCATCATCAGACAATGGATTTATTGATTTTTTCGACTGACTTACTATATTTTTCATTTTTAATTTATAATTATTATCATTTTTCATTTTTTGGTGAATCAATAAATCAAATCCACAATGTGGCAAATTGAAATTATTTTCTGAATAAAAACTATTTCCAAATAAACGGACGACAAAATATAAATTAACTAAGACTATTTTTATCATTGTAATTAACCTTTATATATATTGTAAAATACAACTCTAATTACAAGCATATATTAAATGATTATCAACATAAAATCAAATCAAGGAAATAATGGAATCTGACTTCAAGAAACTATTAAAAAACTACTTTTTAAAAGGATGGATTGTAATAGATATTCTATTATTATACGGATTAATCCAATATTTCTTTTTTAAAGATTCATTTTTACTTACAATAAGAGTAATAAAGGATTTCATCATTGAATAAATCAATTTTATTTGGACTATTAACTATATTATTTTTCTTTATATTTTCGGACATTTGGGTGATTAAAAAACAACATACAATTGAGAGTTTTCCAAATGGAAACCCTAAATTAATTCACATAACTAAAAATATTTTAGGAAATAAAATATTTATTCGATCCATTGAATTTTGGGAAGATGGGAAAAAAAGATATGATAAAAATTATAAAAATGGACGTCCTGAAGGTAAGCAATTATTTTTTTCTCAACTTGGTGAAAAAACAGAACAATGGATAAAAAATGGAAAACGAAATGGTATATATACACAATGGGATTCTGATAATGAAATTATTCTAAAAGAAAAATGGAAGAATGGTAAAAAAATAAAAACTATTATAAATAAAAATAGTCAATAATGGAAATAACTGTATTAGGTGCTGGAGTTATCGGCATATCAACCGCTTACGAATTAGCATGTAGAGGTCATAAAGTTACAGTAATAGAGCAAAATAGTGGTCCAGCACAAGAAACAAGTTTTGGAAATGCTGGATTAATTGCAACAGGACATGCCTTTTCTTGGAACTCCCCAAATTTAATTTCAAATGTTTTAAAACCAAATTCAAATGCAAAATCAGCATTTAAAATAAAGTGGTCACTCTCTCCTGAATTATATAAGTGGGGTATTAAATTTTTATTAAATTGTTCCAAAAAGAAATTTATTGAATTTTCTAATTCTAAAAGAGAATTATGTCAATATTCTCACATATTATTAAAAAAAATAATCGAATAAGAAAATATTAATTGTCATTATAATACAAATGGAATTTATTATTTACATCGAACAAATAAAGGATTAAATAAATCAATAAACAAAATTAAATTATTTGATGGATTATTTGAACGATACAGAATATTAAATAAAAAAGAACTCTCCCATCCATTTATGAATAACAAATTTAAAGGTGGATTAATTTTTCAAGAAGATGGTTCTGGAGACTGTAATTTATTTACTCAATTATTAGAAAAAAAATGTAAAAAGTTAGGAGTAAAATTTTTATATAATTCAAAAGTTGAACATTTTAAACGTATTAATAATAAAATCGATGAAATAACAATAAACCATAAAGTTTATAAATCCAATAATTTTATTATATCCTTTGGGCCATACTCATCTCAATTTCAAAAGCAATTAAATCTTTCAATACCAATCTACCCAGTAAAAGGGTATTCTATAACTCTACCAATTATTGATGAAGTCAATATCCCAGATAAATCTGGGATAGATGAAGATAATTTTCTTGCATTTTCAAAATTTGGAAATAAAATGAGAATTACTTCCAAAGCAGAGTTTTCAGGATTTGATAAAAGTTTAAATTCAAAAGTTATCGAAAAACTAATTGTCCTTACAAAAAATTTATTTGGTGATTCTTTAGACTATCGTAATTGTATTCCATGGACAGGATTAAGACCAATAACTCCAAAAGGAACCCCCTATATTTGTGCTACAAAAATACAAAATTTATATTTGAATTCAGGACATGGTCATTTAGGCTGGTCGATGGCATCAGGTTCGGCAAAAATAATTTCGGATATCATCGAAAAAAAAACTCCCCAAATAAATTCAGACCCATTTAAAATTTAAAAAACTTAACAATTTCTTAATTGTTACTTCATTTAAAATTAATATTGTAATAATAAATTAAATCATAAATAAAAAGGAAATACAATGAAAAATATTTTCATAATTATTGGACTATTAACATGTAGTTATCTGAATGCAAATACAACCTATTATGGAGATTTTCGATTTCGATATGAAATTGAGAATCAAGAAATAGAAAGTAATCCAAGAGATAGACAACGGATTAGAGCCAGATTAGGTGTAAAATATATACTTAACGATATGGAAATTGGTATTCGATTAGCTTCTGGCGCGAATTCATTACAATCACCACATCAAACATTGGGTGATAACAATACTGAGGATAATGCAGAGTTTGGTTTAGATAAAGCATTTTTAAAATATAAATTTGGTTCATCTACTTTAACTCTAGGAAAACATTCATTAAATATGTGGAGGCAAAATGAAGTATTAATGGATGGTGATTATTCACCTGAAGGTATTTCATATAGCTATACCAGATATGGAATAATTTTAAATACTGGGTATTATCTACTGAATGAAAATGGCTGGGATTATGGAATTGGTAGAGATGAAAACTTACTAACGCATCAAATTGTATATAAGAAAAAATTTAATAATTTATCATCAACATTTTCATATTCAAATGCTATTTTAACAAATGAATCAGAATCTATAGATTCAACATTAACACTCGATATAAATAGAGTTACAAATATTTATTCAACTCAATTCAAATTAGAAAACCATACTCTTGGATTTGATTATCATTTGACAGATACAAATTCTAATAATTCAGCATTTATTGCAATGTTTAAAACAAAATTAATGGGACATTCAATTGGGGTTTGGTATTATGATATTGCTGAAAATGGTGTACTATCTCATGAGTTTACACAGGATAATTTCCCTAAAACCAATAATGGATTTTCTGGTTATAGATTTCAAGTCGGATTTAAATTGAAAAATACAATAAGCACCGATATTCGATATTATTTTCAAATAATGGATTCAACTAAAGAAAAAATTAATCGAATACAATTAAATCTAAATGTGAAGTTTTAAATTATATACTTATGTTATTTACTAGTTAATCTAACACTTATATTGCTAAGTAAAATTGAATGTAATTTATTGTAATTCTAAAATGATAATGATTAAAACTACTATATCAGTTACATTTATATTACCGTCTTCATCTACATCTGCATTTATCAGTTGAAATTGGTCAAGTTCCATATTACCGAGAATATATTGGACCATAATTATTGCATCTAATATATTCTGTTCCTCATCACCATTTACATCTCCTAAAATAAGCCAGCTACAATCTTGAGAACCTAAATTTGTTATACATTCAGGTAGATCAAAGCATAATGTATTTCCTGTTAAATATAAACTATTTATTTCTAAATCACATATAAAGTCAGGTATAAATAAAAAACTATTATATTCTAAATTCAAATAAGTCAAGCTGGTCAAATTACCAATACTCTCTGGCAGGGTAGTAAAACTATTATAATTTAAATCCAAACTCGTCAAGCTGGTCAAATTACCAATACTCTCTGGCAGGGTAGTAAAACTATTA
>JACKQG010004340.1_pt1 | contig 16515 bp, 19 predicted proteins | sample 8237621 | NCBI WGS metagenome assembly JACKQG01 (sample SAMN15677084, study PRJNA649215) | marine metagenome | biome: marine; feature: Black Sea; material: saline water; isolation source: suspended particulate matter (SPM) from the Black Sea western gyre | collected 2013-06-09/2013-06-10 | depth...
TTGATGATTTCGCCATATGTGACAAGTGTACCACATGTCTTCGTATTTAAAGGTGGGGGGAGCCGAGGAACTTTCATTCTTCGCATGGGTTGATGAAGGCGTTACATCAGGATTTGGTGATAACGAAAGCAGCGAAGGAGACAATGTGTATCAGAACGATGAGACAGTTCTTGGTTCTGCTAAAGCATCTGAACTTAGCAACGTTGTATGGTCACTTACTGACGTAGGAAATCCGATCACAGCAAGCACGACCGCATACATTGGTATTGCGTGGTGTTACGGTAATTTTGAAAGCGACGGTTCATGTAGCGGTACATCCGTTGGTAATGAGTCACAAACCGACTCATGGTTTACTGATATGGCGTTTTACGTTGAACAGTCACGTAACAACGACCAGTTCAATTGTGCCACTTGGACACCAGAAACACAGCCACAGCCGTAATCCTCTCAAACACCACACCGCGTGAGCGGCGTGGTGTTGCCCTTCGGGGTTTTGACAGATAATGATGTTAGGTGTGGTTGATTTTACAAACGATACACTATAAACGGTAAACGAGCCTAAAGCACGACAAGTCGTGCTCGGGCACGTAGAAGACTGGATTCCTGGTCAAGCCAGGAATGACAGAAAATAGACTCTAAGCTCTCAGCTACAAACTAACTTCCTAAACTTATGAACAAATTATTTACAGGAATCGCGACTATCGCTCTTGTCGGTGCGGTTGTTGCAGGCGCAACTGTTGCGTTCTATAACGACACTGAGACATCCACGGGCAATGTGTTCACTGCCGGGTCCATCGATTTGAAGGTGGATCACCTTAAGCAAATCTATAATGACGTTGAGTGTAAAACGTGTGATGTGTTAATTGATAGCGACACATCAACACAGGTTGTTGAGAAAGACGGGGTGTCCGTTGGTCCATACAATGCTTATGAAGCTCCTGAGCCGAGTTCTTGGGTGGACGAATTTAACGATGCTCATTGGATTTGGGGTGAAGAAGGACAACCTGATGGAAGTGATAGAACTGAATATCGTTTCCGTGATACATTCACCTGGTATGGACCAATCTCTGGTGTAACTCTTGACTTCTCTCTTTCCGGCGATGACAACTACACTGTATATCTGAACGAAACACAAATCGCACAGAACAATTCAGGCGCAGTGTGGCAAAATCTTCATTCAGTCAGTGGATTTGAGAATGAGATTGATCAGGGTGTAAACACGATAGAATTTGTTGTGAAAAATACCGGTGGTTATTGGGCAGGTCTCATCTATGAGATGACCATTGATGGCAACTGTGAGGATGATTACTTTAAGAATCATTGTTCACTCTTTGGTGAAAAAGATCTTGATGATAATGACCAGTTCTTCATGTTTGACGATGTGAAGCCAGGTGATCTTGGCATCAACGTTATTAGTCTTCATGTGTATGACAATGATGCTTACGCATGTTTGATTACTCACGACGAAACTAATAATGAGAATGGCGTGCAAGAATCTGAGGGGGATGACACTGATGCAGAAGGAGAACTCCAAAATTATCTCGAGCTCTTCGTGTGGCAAGATGATGATTATGACGGAGAATGGGATCACACAAGTGAACTTGAATTTGGAACCTCAACAATCTCAAATCTTGGAACCGTTCCTGTGTTTGCGGGAGAAAATAACTATCTTTCCGCAACATCAACAGCATACGTAGGTATTGCGTGGTGTGCAGGTGATATTGAAGTTACCGAAAACAATGGAGATATTACATGTGATGGTCATGGGATGGAAAACGACGCTCAAAGTGATATCTATTCTGCAAGTTTGACGGCATATGCTGAGCAGGTACGCAATAATACCGGCTTCCTGTGTTCACCTGACTTGCTTATTGATTAAACTGATTCTTTGAAAAAACTTACTGACTAAAAACGGCGCTTGTGCATGCGGCTCTTTGGGGCTTTGCCCGAACGTAACTTACTACGTTTTAGGGACCGTGTGCGAGGCGCTCGGACTGAACATGTCCTCATGTTTAGTCCGAGCGCCTCGGGGTGCCGTAGCGATACCAAGGTTCAACTTTGGTATCGCTAAGATTCCCGATCAAGTCTGGAATGACAAAAGAGGGTGTGGAAAAAGCGCACGAAGCGCACGGTCTCGCAACTCGTAACTTGTGTCAGCTGTCTTATCCACCTGGATTCCTGGTCAAGCCAGGAATGACAGAGGGGGAGTGTGAGGGAAAATAGGAGAGATCCCGCATCAAGTGCGGGATGACAGCGAGAGGGGAGCGCGCGGTCTCGAAACTCGCAACCCTAAAGCATGATAAATCATGCTCGGGCAAAGCTTGTGTAATCGTCCATTCTGGCGAAGATCCTGAATCAAGTTCAGGATGACACTAAACAGCATATGTTCAACCTCAACACAATTTGGAAAGTCGCATATTATGCGTTTACGGTTGCCGTTCTTGGCATTGCCGCTATTCTCGTCTTTTCGCTCATTCCGATGAAGGGGAATGTGCAGGTGAAGATTGTGTCTTCCGGATCAATGGAGCCGGCAATTCACACAGGAAGTTTGGTGATGATACTGCCACAGAGTGTGTATGAGGTGGGCGATGTGATTACCTTCGGGGAAGATACGCGCACGAAAGTGCCCACGACACACCGCATTGTGGAGGCGCGGGTGGAATCGGGTGCAATGGTTTTCCAGACCAAAGGAGACGCCAACGAAGACCCCGATGTGCGCGAGGTGAGCGAAGGGGAAGTGATTGGGAAAGTGATGTTCTCTATTCCATATCTTGGCTACATCATTGATTTTGCCAAACAGCCGATCGGATTCTTTCTTCTTATCGTGATTCCTGCCGCGGCAATTATCCTTGATGAGGTGTGGAAGATAGTGAAGGAGATTCGGAAAGAGCGTGGTAAGAAAGAAGGCGGTGGTAAAAAGATAGACGAAGACGAGCGTACTGATTCTGTAAACGATGAAAGATAAAAAAGAAAATATCAAAAACCAAAGAAAAGATGAAAAATGAAAATGACAGCGAGATTCCCGTTCAAGCCGGGAATGACAGTGGAGAAGAAGTTGATTCCCCGAACGATAAACTATAAAAAATAGTTGTCATTCCGGCCTCCGAGCCGGAATCCAGAGAGTTGTCACATGAGTTGGTCATACCCTGGATCCCGGGTCAAGCCCGGGATGACAAAGTGAGAGAATGACAGAGATATAAATAAAGTTGTCATTCTGGACTGACCCTAAATCGTAAACGATCGGGCGCGGCTCAAAATATAAAATTGTCATTCTGAACTTGATTCAGAATCCAGAACAGAAATTGGATTTTGAGTTGAGGACGGAATGGAGCGCGCGTGAGCGCGCGGATACTGACCTCCTAATGTACTAATTAACTAACTTACTTATTTATTAACCTCCTATCATATGACTCGTATCACAGAACAATCCATACAACATGTCCTCCGACGCGCCGTCGTCGCCATGTTGATGGTGGGTATGAATGCCGCCGGACTTTCCGCCGTGGGCGAGACATTCGGCTACTACAACGACACCGAGAGCTCGGAGGGTAATGTGTTTGCGGCGCATATGCTGGATTTTCGTTTGGAGGCGACGGATTGGACACCGGAGGAATCGCAAGCCGATCTCTTTTATGGTAATACCGGATACCGAGATATTGAAATCCTTGATGAGGCGACGAGCACGGATTTCCTTTACATCGCACGCGCGAATAATTTCTCTGGCGATACTGATTACTGTGCTGATTTGAATATAAAAGCCGAATACGATTCGGCAGAATACTACCACGGTGCGCTGACATCCTTTGCAAGCACCACGCCATCTGAGGATGCACTCGGCACATGGCATTACACACTTCACTCGCCGGTCAATCATCAGAATAAGATTTGCTCGTTTGATATTGTATACGACGGCTGGCAAGAAGAAATGCCCGGATATATGCAGGGTGGGTATTACGACACGGAAAAAGTGGAAAATACTATAAGCTCATGGGGTTTGAGAATCAATAAAGTGTATTACGATGTTGCTGACTCGCTTGGAGATGAGCCAGAACATGAATGGGTGGAAATTTTTAATCAGACGAATATCCCGCTTGATATATCGGAATGGAAGCTGTGTGATAATTATTCGTGCGATACGATGCCGACGAGTACACCGGCAATTCCAGCGGGTGGCTACGGAGTGATTTCGGCAACGAGCACCACGTGGGATTATTGGAATATTCCCGATGAGGTGGTGAAAATTGAAATTGACGACAATTCCATTGGTAACGGTTTGGCAAATAGTGGCGACCATCTCCTTTTGAAGCGCCCTGATGGCGTGGTGATTGATGCTGTGGGCTGGGGCAATGATACGGCTGTGTGGGATCCAGCTGCACTTGACGTGCAAGATGGAGGTATGCTTGCGCGCGTTCCTTCCGGCCACGACACCGATACACCTGAGGATTGGAGTGAGCTTCTTCCGCCGAGTGTGGATATGCTCAATCCGGATGAAGACGACGATTCACAAACATGGTATTGGACGTATGAATATACTATTGAGTGGCTGGCGACCAATCACAACGGTTCTGATACTGATCTCTCTATTGATCTCTCGTATATTCGCGATATCAATGGCGATGAGATGATTGACGGCGGCGACACTGAGCACACAATCGCCACCGGTATTGGTAATACAGGAACATATGATTGGACGGTGCCGAGCGGATTCGTGGGCGATATTTGGATTAAACTCGTTGCTTACGGACCAGAGAATCCGATGGTACATGCCTTTACCTTTAGTGGTCGCGTGTGGGATCCGTTCCCAATGAGTGAACCGCTTATGAGCGAGATGCCGGAGCCTGAACCAATGCCCGAGATGGAAATTGTAGGGAATAATCCGGCGCTTGTGGCTCTCGGAGCGGGATATAGTGATATGGGCGCGAAGGTATTCAATGCGGACGGCGATGATATGAGTGTGCATGCTGAGGGCACAGTTGATACCGCTACGGAGGGAGTGTACGAGATTGTGTACACAGCTGAGGCCGACGGATACACACTCACTGGCACACGGCTTGTGGTGGTGTATGAAGGTGATATTGCGCCGGACGCAAGCGAGTATGAAGTGCCGGGAGTGACGATTGTACCGGAAGAGAGTAGCGATGATGAAACAGAATCCACCGGAGGATCGGGTTCCGGCGACGAAGGATCAACCGATCAGGGCGATATAATGACACTCGGTGGTGCTTCAGATTCTGATTCCAACGGAGATGGTGGTAGTGATGGCGCGGGTGTGGAAAATGGTATTGGTAGTAACGCGGGCGCGACGGCTTCTGACGGCAATGCGACGACACCCTTGGACAGTGTTTTGCCTGACGGTGTCGCAACAAGTACACCTAACATCGTTGATGGCAGCGATGCGGATGATACGGCATCAACGACACCACCAACAGACACCGGCACAGCAAGTAGCACGCCAAACGTTGCAACGAGCACCGACCCCGTCGCCGTTGTAGCGACAAGCACAGATGATGTGGCTACCACAACCTCGGCAACAAGCACACCGGAAACAGGTGGTGAGAATCCTAATACTTCGGAGGGGGCTCCCAACGCGGGGGATACTAATCCACTCGAAACTATCGAAGTGGTAGCAAAGGAAGAGGAGGAAAATCCAGCTGAAGCTCCACAGGGTCAAACGGATGAAGAAGTAGTGCCGGAAGAGCCAGAACAAGAGGAAGAAGCTCCGGCTGAAGAAGCCGAGGGTGATTTCCCCAATGATCCATTAGGTGATACACCACCTGATGATACTGATTTACCAGCTAACGGCGGGGATAACGCCTAAATACTATGACCATGAACACATACATGTACAATACATTCCTTCGCGGAACACTCCTCGCTGTTGTGGCGCTCAGCATCTCTTTGGGCTTGGGAGCCACAGTCGCACAAGCTCAAGAAGCGCTTGAAGTGGTGTTTAATGGAAACGCATCATCAACGGCGATGTTTGGAGAGACCAACTTTCTCCCTGGTGATACTGCTGTGGGCACGGCACATGTGACTAACCACGGAAGCGAGGCAGAAACAGTTCATACCGATACGATTTTTGAAGCTGATCCCGATGGCTTGGGTGATCATATGACGCTTATTATTACGGACGATGAGAATCCGAGCAATACATGGTACGACGGATTATTCAGCGATTTTTTGGATGGCGGGGAAGTGTCGCTCGGTGATATTGACCCGGGTGAGACGATTGTCTACGCATATACCGTTATCTTTGAAGAAACCACCGGCAATGATATGCAGGAGAAAAGTTTGTCATTTGATATTTGTGTCGGCTTTGAAGACCCAAACGGGTATGTTTGTGGTACACAGATTGGCGGTGGAGAAGATGATGACGATGACGATAACGGTGGCGGAGATAATGGAGGAGGTGGTGGCTCCGGTGGTGGAGGAGGTGGCGGTATCATTGAAAGCTCTCCGCTCAAGATTATGAACGAACGTGTAGATGGCATTACCTTGCCACAAGCAACAGCTATCGGACTCCCCGATGGAACAGCCGTCATCAAATGGGAAACATATCGTAATGGCGAGCTTGAACCAGCAACAAGCCAAGTTATCTATGGTTTGAAAACTCATGGCGACGGTACAGCTGCTTCCGGCTACCCGTATAGCATCAATCTCACTCAGCCGAATTTTGGATATCCAGAGGCAACGGCAGAGGACACGGCAAAAGTAACACATCATGAAATGACGCTTACCGGACTTGAAGTGGGTGGTATTTATGTATATCGTGTTGTCTCGCACGCTTCGCCTGCTACGGTCAGCTATCAGCACGAATTTGCCATTCCGTGGGGTGTCGGTGGCGATGATTCATATCTCCCTGAAGATGGTGGAGGCGATGGAAGTGGAAATCCCATTCTCGCCGACGGCGGTACAGTGGGTGGCGGCACCTACACACCGCCTGAACAAGAATATGTCCTTCCGGGCGATGAAAATGAGAATGAAGGAGGAGAACTCCTCAAAAATGAAAACAACGGACTCCTTCCGGCAGGTCTTGGTTTCCTTCCGGCAAATCTCTCCGAACTCGGCATGTGTGCGTTTTGGTTTATTCTCATTCTTGTGATCATTACCATTATTTGGCGTTTGTATCGTGCGTGGCGAGAGAAAAACGGTTATGAGGTAGAGAGGGAAGAAGATTTACGACTCTGGATTATCGCCGATATCCTAGCAATCATTATCCTCTATTTCCTTGGCATCTTCTGCCCGATTATTCCGCTTGCCATTCTCTTGCTTATCCTTATCATCTGGTATATTAAGCGCCGATTAGATAAAAACGAGGAGGGCTCTATGTCTCAGATTCAACCTAATATACAGGAAGAGTAATGATTATCTTCCTGTCATTAACAAAAGATAGAGCCCCTTTCAAAACTCATAGAGGATACAGGGAGAGCTTTTAGAGACATTCTTATTGCTGATATCTAAAAATAAGTACCGCATATGTATGCGGTACTTATTTTTTACGATATACTATACACATGACTACCAATGATCCACATCGTTTTTGGCCAGAGGAGGGGAGTGATACTGACACTTCCACAGAACCTGCCGGAGATGGAGATTCCTCTCAGGGAGGCGCGCGCGGAGCGCGTGCCTCTCAAAGCACCCTCGATACGTCTGATACACTTCCTGCTTCCGTCGTATCAGAGCCGCAAAAAGAAGAAACGTCCCACCAAGCCAAGGAACAGAGCGAATATAAAAAGGGGGCATATCGTGCGCCGGGCATGCCGGCAGGAGTTCCTCAGCGCATTCCCGGTAGAGTAAAAGTCGGTAGCGAGCTTCCACCGCCGGGGTCTATCCGACAAGAAGAGACGACATATACTCCTACACGCGGATGGGAACCCGACGAAGAAGATGCAGAAGGTGTTGTCCACATCAATGCAAAAGGAGTCAGACAAACCGGTAGCGGCGTCTTTGTGTTCGCTTTTTTTGCTATTATTGTTCTTGTCGTTCTTGGCGTATTTCTTTTTCGGTATCTCAATCTAACGCTTGGTATTGCGTATCATGATTATTCCGAAAATATCTCTGGCTATCTTGACCAAATAATGTGATATACTAATGATATATGTTTTCAGTATTCAACAACCTTACCGAAGATGACAAGGCACTCGCAATTACCAAAATGATTGAGCAAAGCCGTCCGAGCAAGGACTTCTTTCTCATGATTGCGCTCTCTGTCTTAATGGCGGCGTTTGGTCTCATTATGAACAACATACCAGTCTTGATTGGAAGCATGCTTGTGGCACCGCTTCTCTCGCCCGTGCTCTCGCTTGCTCTCGGATTTACAATATCCGATACCACACTCGTACAGCGTTCGCTTATCACAATCGGAAAATCAATCATCGTTGCTGTCATTGCCGCGGCGACTGCAACACTTCTTTTTGGGAACGGTACCGACATGTCCTCAAGCTATATGGAACCGTCGCTTCTTCATATCGCTGTTGCAATCGTTGCCGGTCTTGCCGCATCATTTGCTATCGTAAAAAAAGAACTCAATGAAATGCTTCCGGGTGTAGCGATTGCTGTTGCGCTCATTCCGCCGATTGCCATGACGGGAGTTGGACTGGCAAAGGGGAGCTGGATTGTTATGACAAACGGCTTTATTATTTTTCTTCTTAATGTTATTGGTATTGTGTTTGCCGCCATGGTCACTTTTTCACTCATGAATTTTTACGTACGGCGAGGTGTTGCCATGCGTGCCATTGAAAAAGAGAAGAAAGAAATGGCTGAAGAGGAGGAGAGAAAAGCCGCTGAAACAATCGTGATAAAAGGAGGTGAATCGACACCACCGACAGAAAAATAAAAGAATGTCGCTTTCTATGAAATACACGACTTTCCAACAAACCATATTTTTTTCACTCATTGGCGTTATTATCTTGGGTGGTATTGGTGCGGCGATCGCCCGTATGGGACAAGAAAACAGCATCACACCTCCCAATCATATCCCTTCGATGCCAAACGAAGTGATAGTGGAAGACTTCACAAGTTGTGCTGCTGCGGGAAACCCAATTATGGAATCGTACCCGCGCCAGTGCCGCCATATCGACGGACGAACGTTTACAGAAGTCGTTACAACACCACCGCTTCATGAAGGTTATGCTCCTCCAAAAACAAGTAGGACGTGTGCACCTGCCGGATGCAGTTCCCAGCTTTGCGTACCCAGAGAAGAAGCACCCAGTATCGCAACAACATGCGAATGGACACCGCTCTATGGATGTTATCAAAAATCTGTGTGTGAACGTCAAGAAAATGGGGAGTGCGGATGGACAGAAACCGCCGCTTTCCGTGCATGTGTGGAAGGTGTTGCGCAGTAGAAATAATAATAACGAAACGGAGATCAGGTTGGTCGCATTACCTTGTAGACTCAGCCCTACTTTCACTGATACAGTTATGTTCTCAGTATACGTTGAAGAATTTCGTATACCTTAAAATGGTTATATGAAATGAGGTCGAGTAAAAGTCAATGTTGGATTCGTATGTTCGTATTTGTTCGTAGTTCGTAACCCATGGAGTTCCTTTCTTTTTTTATTATTCTTATTGCCGGTTTATTCCTCTCCGGAATATTTAGTCGGCTTCATGTGCCGTGGGTAGTTGCGCTTCTCGTAACCGGTTTTGTGCTTGGACCACACGGAATCGCCGTTGTGCCCGCTGAGGACCCAACGTTTCTTTTCTTGAGCGAAATCGGACTTATTTTCCTCATGTTTATGGCAGGCCTCGAGACAAAATGGTCGCGTATTCAGGGTCAATTAAAGCCGATCGCTATCGTGAGTGTCTTTACCACCATTATTCCTTTTATCGGGGGAATTACACTTGGCACCGCACTCGGTTTTTCATTTTTCACCGCACTTCTTCTCGGTATTGTTTTTATTGCTTCATCCATCGCTGTTATTCTTCCAACACTCAATGCCAAAAACGCTCTGGGAACGCCACTTGGTGATATTATCCTTGGATCCACAATGGTAGCTGATATTGTTGGACTTGTTCTTCTTTCTATATTCCTCCAAAGTATTCATCCTTCCACAGCACTCTCTTTATGGGTATTTTATCCGCTCTTACTGTGTGTCCTTATCCTTCTCAAATGGGGGATTCCGCGCATTCATGATCTCTTTCGCCATCTTTCCACACAACACGCCTTTGAACGCGAAATTCGTCTAATCCTCATGCTCATAATTGGGACAGTCATTATTTTTGAACTTCTCGGACTTCACGCCGTCATTGCAGGATTCTTTGCTGGCTTTGTCCTTTCTGAATCAGTAAAGACCGACATTCTCAAAGATAAACTCCACGCTCTTGCATACGGTATTTTCATTCCCATCTTTTTTGTTCTTGTTGGCGTGCAAGCTGATATCGGCGAACTTTTCACCGATACTCGCTCGCTTGTTGTTCTCGGAAGCATTCTTGGAAGTGCATTTCTTCTGAAATTCATAAGTGGATATGTCGGCGGTGCAGTAAGTGGCCTGCGTTCTTCCACCGAACGACTCGCTTTAGGGTTTTCTCAGGTTCCACAGCTTTCCACGATGTTTGCCGCCGTCTTTGCCGGAGCGTCGCTCGGACTTCTTGACAACACTCTTGTCGCGACATTCATTGCCGGTAGCGCACTCTCCACCGTTTTGGCCCCGCTCCTTCTTTCGATTGTGTATGAACGTATACCCATTTCTCCTTCAGAGAGCAATAACATATTATGAGCCACTCATCTACACACACAGCTCGTATCAAAATGTTTCGCACACCCGCACGGTGGTTTGTATGGTATATGACTGGAATGGGAATATTACTCGGAGCAACACTACTGACTTCTCTCTCTTTTCCTAAAAATAATTTCACTTCCCCTCTATTACTCGGTGCCACAATCGGATGTGCACTTGTGGGAGGCGTCTTTTTGGTTGTAGTCCGCCGTCACCTTAAGGTGACGGCGGACATCACCTACGCATTCAAAGAAAGTCGCGACCGCTATGCCCATGCTCTTGAAAGCGCGGGGACGGGCACATGGGAATGGGATATTACCGCAAAAGATGTGGGTGTGTATGTATCGAAGCGGTGGAGAGAACTCTATGGGTACACCGAAGAATCTGCACCCAGAAATCTAAAAGAGTGGACTACTCTTGTGCATCCGGATGACCGTGATGCATTTCTCCGTCTTGCTCGGCATGGCATCGACACCAATGCACGCGCGTATAAAAATGAATACCGTATTCGCTTTGGCACATCAGAAGACTATCGCTATGTTCGTGATTACGGCTCGATTATAACCGAAGGGGAGGATCGTAAGCTTATTGGATCAAGTCATGATGAAACACCTATTCGCATTGCTGAGGAAGTATTAAAACGGCGCACTGATGAGCTCCGAGAAGCAAATGTGAAAATTAAGGAAGAAATCAGAAATGCGCGAAAGTTTCAACAAGCAGTAGAGGGCGCTCATGACGCTATCGCTATTACCGATACGGAAGGTGTGATTGTCCATGCAAATGACGCCTGGTACACGATGATTGGCATGGAAAGAAAAAAATCACCGAAAAAGATTTTTGTACCCTTTGAAGAACACACCCAGAGCATTCACGTGCGTCAGCTAAAAAAGCACTCAAAGACGCAACACCGTTTGTGAGCGATGATTTTCATAGCATTCGCCACAACAACAAAGATGAAGCGTATACCGCTGAAATCTCCATGTCACCGGTTGTTGAAAATGGAAAAGCAATATTTTTTACTGTTATTGCTGGTGATATCACCAAACGCAAAGAAATCGACCTTGCGAAAACCGAATTCGTGTCGCTTGCATCACATCAACTCCGCACACCTCTTTCAGCTATCAGATGGTATACGGAAATGCTCAAAAAAGGCATGGGTGGCTCTATTACGGATACGCAAAAATCATATTTGGATGAAGTCTACAACGCGAATCTTCGCATGATTGATTTGGTAAATTCGCTCCTCAACGTCTCTCGTATTGATATGGGGACGGTCCAAAGCGAGCCGGAGCGTATTTGTATTCCACCAGTTGTTAAAAATGTGCTCGGAGAACTTGCGCCACGCATCGCTGAGAAAAAACTTACCGTCCGAGAAACGTATGCGCCGGATATGCCGGAACACTGGTTTGATCCACAGCAAATGCGTATGATTTTCCAAAACCTCCTTTCCAATGCGGTAAAATATACTCCTGAGGGTGGTATCATCAAAGTAGTAGCTCATCCAGAAGGTGAGAATATATTTTTCTCCATATCCGATTCGGGTATCGGTATTCCGAAAGAACAACAACCGCAAATTTTCAACAAACTTTTTCGAGCAGACAATGCTCGCGAAGTGGATACCACTGGCACCGGTCTCGGGCTCTACATTATTAAGTCCATTATCGAAAAAACGGGCGGCTCGCTCCGCTTTGAATCGGAGATTGGCAAAGGAACAACATTCTATGGTATACTGCCAATACAAAGGGAAAGACCTGCTGTCACGACAGGTTCAAAACCTCTCGTATAGATGTGTCCTCATATGAAACGCATTCTTATTCTTGAATATGATACGGCCTTGCGTGCTGCGATTGAACATCAGCTTTCCATGAAAGGATTTGATACTGTTGCCGTGGGAGACATTACCGAAGGTGTTGCTCATTTAGAAAGCAATCCCGTGGATGCTATTTGGCTTGACCACTATCTTTTGGGGAAAGAAAACGGTATCGATTTCGTAGCAAAGGTACGTTCTATGTCGACGGTTTCAAAAGTACCGATTTTCGTTGTTTCCAATTCAGCAAGTGCTGAAAACATGCGGTCATATATGCAGCTCGGCGTGGATCAATACTACACCAAAACCGATTACGACCTCTCACAAATTATCGCCGATATCGAATACTCGCTCACTTCGTAATTACTATGTCTGATATCGATACTACTCAAAAAAAGATTTTAGTCGTGGAAGATGAGAAGCCCTTGCGCCGTGCCGTATGCGACACACTCATCCATGAGGGATTTGTTGCTCTTGAGGCAAAGGATGGTCAGGAGGGGGTTACCCAGGCAATCACGCACAAACCCGATCTTATCCTCATGGATATTCTTATGCCCAATATGGACGGACGGGCGGCACTCAAAGAAATTCGCGCGAATCCGGCAACAGAGCAGATTCCTGTTGTCATGCTGACCAATATGAGCGATATGTCATATGTTGCTGAGGTAACAAGCTACCCCAAGGTGGATTATCTAGTCAAATCTGATTGGAGTATCACCGATGTGCTCGGAAAAATTCGCCAGATGCTTGGATAATATATGTTTTCAAGAAGGCGGACTCGTTGATTTCAAATAATTATTTACTTACTATTCATATCTATGTCACTCAAATCAATGCTCATGAAGAAGATGATCGGCTCTCAGATGAAGGGAATGCCTAAAGATCAGCAAGAGGCAATTCTTGCCGCTGTCGAAAAAAATCCAGAGCTTTTTCAAAACATCTCCGCTGATATCAAGGCGGAAATGAAAAAAGGAAAAGATCAAATGGCAGCGACATTTGCCGTGATGCCGAAATACAAAGAAGAACTCCAGCGCGCGATGGGGCAACCGAAGCGTTAGTGTCTTAGAAGTTGCGGAGTGCCTGTTCACATCAAGCGTCATATCATTTTATGATATGCTCCACGAAGCCTCAACGAAGCAGATGGGACGGAATCTGAGACGTAGTAAAACCATCTAATCAAGATTCTGAATCAAGTTCAGAATGACAATAACAGATGTTTTCCGGTACCTTTTATCGTTATTAGTTAATCGTAATTCTATGAAACTCTCAGAAACCAATTACAGCAACGTGCAAACGGTATGTTGCGCACTTCTTAATCCTGAGGAATTCGACGGTAAAGAGTTTGTCTGGAATGACAGACTCTTTGTGAAGGATCATGTCCGATCGCTTTTGCACATGCCGCTTAATTTTGGGAAGGTCATGATTCGTCTGCACGAAAAGGTGGAGGCCGCTGAGGCATATTCCAAAGACGGCATTATGCTCTCTGACGAGAAATCTTTGTGGGGCTCTGATGTGTATCTGGAAGTGGATCGCGAAGTGTCGGAATGCGAGATGGCAACCATTTCAGGCACCTTCCTTGCAAAAGTATATGAAGGACCGTATAGCAATATGCATCAGTGGATTAAGGATATGGAAGAGTACGTACGCTCTCAGAATAAAGACTTGAAAAAGATGTATTTCTATTACAGCGCATGTCCGAAGTGTGCCAAAACATTTGGAAAAAACTACGTTGTCATCTTCGCGCAGGTGGCATAGATTGACGAATATACCTGTTTTCGTTATATTACTCATATGAAGAAAATATCACTCAAAAATGTGGTGTGGAAAGAAGGAAATACCTACGTTTCCCTTAATCTCAACACCAGTGTTTCCAGCTTTGGTGATACGCGTAAAGAAGCACTCGCGGCTCTTACAGAAGCATTGGAGCTGTACTTTGAAGATGTTCCGATATCAGACGTTGGGGAAGTTGTGCGACCCGATATCGTTCCTCTCTCACTGAAACATGCCTAGGTCGATATCACTCATGGAACGAAAGACGCTCAAATTCAGAAAAGATCTTGTGGATATGATTCTTGCAAGTGAAAAAACGCCACGTGGCGTCTTTTCGACGATAAAGACCTTCGAGAAGGAGACGAGTGTGAACTCCTCGTATGGGAAACACTTAAACCATTTGCCGTCGCACGTCTTACTGATGTAAGAGAAAAAGTGTTCGAGGATTTGACTGAAGAAGACTGGGAAGGACACGAAACATTCGATTCCGAGGAAAAAATGTATGCCACCTATTCTACATATTTTCTACATATTACAAACAAGCAGTCGGGCCAGTACAATAGTAAAAATCATCACATTTGAGCTGCTATCATGAGCTATTCCTAACTCACTACTCATTCGTAATTCTTTTTTATGCTCTCTATCGGAATCGTCGGACTGCCGAATGTCGGCAAATCAACACTTTTTAATGCGCTCACAAAAAAATCCGTTCCGGCGGAGAATTTTCCGTTTTGTACAATTGACCCATCGGTTGGCGTTGTTGCTGTGCCTGACGAACGACTGGGGAAACTTTCGGATTTTTCGCACTCAGCCAAGACGATTCCGGCGGCGATTGAATTTGTAGACATTGCGGGGCTTGTGAAAGGTGCTGCGGAAGGGGAGGGCTTGGGGAATCAATTTCTCTCGCACATCCGCGAAGTGGACGCCATTGCGCATGTGGTGCGCATCTTTGAAGATGGGAATGTGACCCACGTAGACGGCTCCATTGATCCACTCCGCGATATTGAAACCATCAACATGGAGCTTATTCTGGCGGACATGGCAAGTGCCGAAAAACGGCTCGGGAGTTTGGCGAGCGAACTCAAGCGTGGCGATACAAACGCACAACTTGAAGAGAGTGCGATAAAAAAACTCATCGCAGGATTTGATGCGGGGAAACGCGCAGCGATAATTGATCTTTCCGCAGAAGAGCGCGAAGCGATAAAGCACTTAAATTTTATTTCGGCAAAGCCGATGGTGTATGTGCTTAATAAAAAAGCGGGGGCGCACAATCTCTCCGACACTCCCGAAGATCCGCGATATGAGGCATTGATGCAATTTCTTACCAATAACGGCGTGCAACATGTGATTGTGGATGCCGGTATTGAGCAGGAGCTTTCGTGTTTGGAAGGAGAGGAAAAGAGTGTGTTTCGTGAAGAGTTAGGAGCGGGCAATGATGACGGCGTGAATGACCTCATCGCCGGTGCCTATGCCCTTCTTGGTCTTATGACATATTTCACCACGGGAGCGGATGAAACACGAGCATGGACTGTTCCCTACAATGCCACGGCACCTGAAGCTGGTGCCGCCATCCATACTGATTTCCGCGACACATTCATCCGCGCAGAAGTGATCCACTCTGACACGCTTCTTGAGAGTGGTTCATACGCCACCGCACGCGAGAAAGGACTTCTCCGCACAGAAGGGAAGGAGTATGTGGTGAAGGATGGCGATGTGATTGAGTTTAAAATTTAGATAAATAAAAAAGAAAAAATACCAGAAGCCAAAAAAAAACATACGCGGGCTCACGCTCGCGCATGTTTTACAAAACAAAAAAACCGCAAGAGTATTCGGGGTGTATGTACACGTACAAATTCGTTCCCTTGCGGTACTAGAAACCCGGACTCTTGCGGTAAGGGAGAAGAGGGTGAACTATTTGCCCTCTTTCAGTTTTTCCACCGCTCTCTCTATCGCGGTGATGATTGAAAATAGCCCAAAACAAATCCCCATCATCAGGGAAGCCGAGGCGATATAAATATCGCCACCTGAGATAAAACCAAAAAAGCTCAGGGAGATGAGTAGGCCTCCCAAAGAAGCTAAAGTACTGGAAATCATTTTTTCCTAAATAAGGTTTTAAAAATATCCTCTCCATTTCAATGATTTTTGGAGAGGCCCCCACTCCTCACCTTTAAATACGAAGACATGTGGTACACTTGTCACATATGGCGAAATCATCAA
>JACKQG010004341.1_pt1 | contig 16513 bp, 30 predicted proteins | sample 8237621 | NCBI WGS metagenome assembly JACKQG01 (sample SAMN15677084, study PRJNA649215) | marine metagenome | biome: marine; feature: Black Sea; material: saline water; isolation source: suspended particulate matter (SPM) from the Black Sea western gyre | collected 2013-06-09/2013-06-10 | depth...
TTACTCGTCCTCTTCCGCTAACTTACTGAAATAACTCAAAGTTTCGTCTGAATCATCATCAGCAGTAGTCGCCGGAACAGGTGTCGGGGAACTTACTGTTTCTTCTACAACTGGTGCAGCTGTCTGCGTTACAGGTGGGATTGCAACATCTTCGGCAGTACCAGTATTCCTAACACCAGAAAGAACTTTGTCAAGTTTAGCTTTAAGCTCATCATATGATTTAAAGTTTTCTGCTGAAAGAAATGGTTTTAATGGAAATTGTTTATTCCATATTCCTTCTATAGCCTCATCATTATCTGCGATTGCAGACGGACTATCAAATTCAGATTTGTCATAATTCCAGTAACCATCAACTTTTCTGATTTTCAGTTTAAAGTTTGCACCTTCCCAAAAGTCAAATGGGTTGATAGGTGATTCATCTTCAAACTCAGGCTTCATCGCTTCAGTAATCTTATCAAAGATTTTCTTACCGAACTTATATAGTTTTATCTGGCCTTCATTTTCAGGATGTTTAGGGTCACTCACAATCATAATGTTTGCAGTATAAGAAAGTTTACGCTTTCTCTTTCGTGCAATTTCTTTATCTGCCTCAACGCCAGAATTCCATAATAAACTATTAGATTCACTAATCGGACATTTCTGATTAAGAGTTGTCAAACTATTTTCAATTAACCAGCCGCCTGGTCCTTGAAACGCATGGGACCATAGTCTTGCCCATGGTAAATCTTCATCTTGTACTGCTGGTAGAAAACGAAAAACAGCATACCCATTACCAGACTTATCTAGTTCTGGCTTCCAGAATCTATCATCTTGATATGAGTTTGTTTGTCTTTGGGGTTCTGCAACCTTTGATAGTTCGCCCATTAGGGTATCTAGGTTGTTTGAGCGCTTTAACGCTGATAGGCTTGTTGCCATTTGTATTTCTCCTGTATTATTGTATTTGTATTATTGTATCGTTTTGTGCTGTATATATCGCACCTTTATATTTATAACAAAAGTATATCTCAATTTGGAGCGGAAGAGAGGGTTCGCACCTCTGACTACAGATTGGAAACCTGTCGTGTTACTTTTACACTACTTCCGCATGTTTCTTGATATATGTATATATTATACACTAGTTTGATTCCTTTGTCAAGCGTTTCCCAAGCATTTATCCGTTGTTTCTAGGATTAAAGGCATATACTCAACTGCAAGATAAACAAGGGTAAAGAATCCTATTATTTTAAGTATCATTATTCTACTTCTGGTTTTATTAAATCACAATTGTATGATAGGGTTCTTCTTGCCTCATCTGTGCCATTAAATGGGTAGACGCCATGTAGCATAGTGTAAGGAAATACTATGAAGTCGCCTGGTTCTAAATCTCTTTTCCAGTTGTATATGCCAAGTGGGTCTTGATTGCCACCAGTTAGTTCTAACCATCCGTTTGAAGGGTCCTCTGGATTTGTAATTTCTTTACCATAAGTATCAGGTCGTTTTAACATTAATACAGAAGATAAACCTAAGTCGGTTTGTGGACTTGCATGAGTATGAAAAGGATTGTATTCGCCAGCTTTCATTTCATTTATCCATACATGCTGTAAACTAACATTCCACCAAGGCTTTTGAATTGATTTCATATATTGTTGAAAACAACCAGTAAAAAGAACTTTCATATCGTCAGTTATTAAACTATTAACTAGGTTTTCTTCTTCAATCTTACCAACGAGATTTTTATTCCATGATTGTAAATCTTTTACTCTATCATCATATGATTTATTAATCTCATCTATCACTACCATAGGCAGTTTAAAGTGTAAAAGCATACTACCCAACATGTAAGGCATCATTGTTACTTCGTGTTCTTTCATTACTTCACCCTCTTTCTAATTAAATCGCAATTGTAAGACATTGTTCGCCTTACTTCATCTGTACTATTGAACGGATATACAGCATGTAATAGAGTGTACGGAAATACATAAAACTCACCAACTTGTGCATCCACTCGTGTTTGTGAAATAGAGAGTGGTGATTGGTCTCCGCCAGAGAACTCTAACCATCCGTTCGCAGGTCTTTCTTCTCTAGATGCTTCAACGCCATACCAATCAGGTCGTTTTAGCATTAATACAGATGATAAACCCATTTCGCTGCCAAGGCTTGTATGATAATGTGTGGGATTATATTCACCCGATTTCATTTCATTTATCCAACAAGGACCTGGAACACAATCCCACTTTGTTATAGCACGAACTTCCATATATTTGTCAAAACAACTTTGAAAAGTTTGTTTCATTTCTTCGGTTAATATAGTATTAACTTTTTTTTCATCTGCAATTTTACCAGCAAGTTCTTTATTGTGTGCTGGCATTTGCTCTTTGTGTTTGTCGTATGACTTATTAATATCATCTATCAATTTCATAGGCAAGTCAAATTTCAGTATCAATGTGCCTAAGTAAAATGAACTCATTTTTATTTCCATTCTACTTCCTTTAATTTAGAATTTACTTCAATCACCTTTTGCAATATCTTACTATCTGTATAATGTAGAAATGCTAATGTGTCTTTTGGAAAACATTCTCCGCCGAAACCAAGACTACCCTCATCATTTGGGGCAATCATATGTGAAGGCCCAATGTTTTCAAATTTAGCAAGAATATCAATTATTCTCTGATGTTTTCCTAATCTCTTAGGTTGTATTAGATTTTTGTCAGTTGTGTTGTTTAACAATTCGTGAAAGAAGGCAACTTTAGTTGCTAACCAAGAATTATGAACATACTTGACCATACTTGCCGTGTGTCTATCAGTTTCAATAAATTCTACATTCATACTTGATAATATATTTTTCCACATTGTGGTGTTATCTGGTTTGCCGCCAAGAATACAAACTTTTTGATTATCGAAATCTTCTTCTGCTGTTTTAGCTCTCAAGAATTCTGGATTGTATACTACATTGTCTGCATAGGATTCTGCGATATCTGGTAGAACTGTACTTTTAAGAAGAACTGGTGTGTCACCTAGTTCTTCAAGTACTTCTCTTACTATACTATCATCACATAGGCCATCAACTGTAGGTGTTGGAACTGCTACTACAGCACCTAAGTCATTCATATGAATGTAATCACTAATCTTATTATCATTGTGTTTTGGGTCAACACGAACAACTGCATAACCAAATTCTTCTAATGCCTTTGCCATTGTTTCGCCTATATGCCCACAACCCACAACTAACATTGTTATTCGTTTTCGCATTTCCATTAGTTCAAATTGATATGAACTCTCACTCTTAACTGGTTTTTTCTTTTTAAACAATCCTTTAAACATTCTAAATCTCCTTCAATTTATTTTTTAATGTCATTTTATATTTCGTGTTGTTAAATTTCATAAACGGTCTGTATCTTTCCATTCTGTCGTGTAACTTCGGCCACAATACTGTTTCTGAAATCTGTTTGTCTAATCTATTTGCAAATGAAAGTATATCTTCTAGTATCACAAATGTTTCAACACTTATCTTTTTTGATAATATCATCTTTACTATCGGTGGGTGTTGCCCGTCTTTAGATGTGAATATATCATCAAACTGCATCTTGTTTGCAGTCATTCTATCTAGCATATAATCTATATCTTGTTCATAATAATAGTGTAGTGATTCTAATCTCTTAGACCACTCTTTATAACTTTCGTCACCAGTTGAGCCAATAATATCGCCAACCCATAGATTAGTATTATTGACAAAGTTACTAACAAAGTAATCGACCACAGTAGTGCTGTTATAAGTCCTAGAAAGTTTGTGAAAAAAATATCTATCCCTTCTTTTAGTGAAGGTTTCCAGTCTTGCAGTTGTTCGTCCGCCGTGTTTATGAAAGTCGTAACTTCTGTTTTTGCTTGTGAAATGTAATTTGATTGCCAAATAGACTTTATATACTTCAAAACCATTCATACTCCTATAATATCTCTTTTAATTTTTCTACAAATAAATCTACACCTTTTGTTGCATTTACAGTCCACTCTTGTGGGTCACCAGCGTCTGATATGTATTTAAAACAACGAAAAGGTATATCGTAATTTTTACATACTGTCGCAAGTGCATATGCTTCCATATCAACTATATCGTAATCAGTTTGTTTTGATTCGCCGTGAAGATAAAAACTATCACCTGTGCCACAAGAAATGCCATCTAAAGTTGTAGTCAAAAATGATATGTTTCTATTTCCCCATGGCGTTTCATAGTTCTGAAATCCTAGTGGTGTTACATCCATATCTCTCTGTATAAAGTTAGTAACTTCGTACAGTTTGCCAACTTCAACTTTATCACTTACCTTTGCAGCTGTGCCATAATTTATAATTGAATAGTTCCAGTTTCTCAAATGACCTGCATGTTCCATAAGTGCCTTTGTAGCATTTATTTTGCCAACGCCTGTATATAGTATCTGGCTTTCCCAATCTTCTTCTGGGAACCCATTCAATTCTGCTGGTATAGCAGAAAGTATTGCAACTCTTGAATTCATATCGGTAGTTGTGGTACCTTATCTACATTTAATAAGTTAAGATTTTGTGCCTCATAGGTCACCTTTTCTTTCAATGCTTTATTTACTAATTTTTTTGAATCACTTGGGTCGATTCCATTCTTCTCACAATACCAAAGAATGGCGTCTATATAACTCATTTTTTTAGTCTTAACAGTTTCTTCTATTAGTAATGCAAATTTGTTTGGTGTGATTATCATTTTCATAGTTCTATTATACTATAGTTTGAATGTTTTGTCAAGGTCATTAAAGGTAATATATTCTAAATTATTACAGTCATGCCATTCTGGTATTACAATATCTATCGGACTTGTCCCAATAGGATTTGGATTTACTTTGTAAAACTTTGTGTCTTTAAATGTGTCGAATGTGTTCTTATGTTGCTTAATCCAGTGATTTAAATCATCTTTTTCAGGATTATCAGGCTTCTTAAATGGTGAATCTTCCCCATGATAACAACTGGTGCCTGCATATATGTTGTTTATTTTTTCATCAGTTGAGTACAAATCATGACCAATAATATAAACTTCTTTTGCACCGAGTTCACACGCCAAATAGATTGCACGAGTTCCTGTTACATAGGCAAATTCATCTATACCTGGTCCTATGTCTATCACTTTATCAGGTCTAAGAACTCCTGTTACATATGTTATGCCTTCTTTAGATTCATCTCCGTGATAAACTGCCTCATGGGTGAAATCTAAATCTGATGGTGAGAGTGATACTGGTCCTGTTTCTGCGTTTAATAAATCATCAACGACCATCATTGGTATCGGCGTCCAGTATCCTAAGTATGTAGTATTTTTAAACACATATCCTGAACGATAGATTTCGTGTGCAATCGCTGTATCTAGTGCAACTAAAATATCAGGAGTATAATCTCTGTAAATTGCATTACATCCGATTACTGTGCCGTGTTGTTTGAATTTATCGAGGTCTAAATCTTTTCTTGAGTTACCATTACCGAAACAGAAGTATGTCATGTGTTCACCTTGTATTATGAAATAAAAATATGTAGGACTACGCTGAATAGTGAATGGTAGTTTTTGCCACAACCTACATATTAGTGCCAGTTTGGGTTAGAAGGTACTGGCAACCCCCTTAGCGACCTAAGCTGCTAAAGCGTACTGGTTAGAGTTTGCTTTTGTTTTTAGTTTAAAGTCTTAGGACTATCCTCTCTTGTAATCTTTCAATAGCAATGTCGAAGTCCATTTCATCCCCACAAAAACATTCTGGCCAGGGATGACCAAAATACTTTGGTGGAGATGTTGGGAGTCGAACCCAAGTCCATCACCTTTACTCCATTACCGTCAATGAGAATTCGGTTGAGCAGCATCTTGTTCTGCCCAAAATTCATCTATCGCTGGTTGCAATAGTGGTAAATAATCTTTCTTATCTTTCACAAATGTCTGTCGAGTACCATCTTCACAAACGATTAGTACAGCAATCTGGTCAATTGGTTGACCATATCTTTCTTCATACATCTCACAATAGGCAGTGCATTGAATGAAATAGTTTTCAATCCATTCTTCTTTCTTTTCTTTCGTAGATGTTTTGAAATCTATAACAGTTAGTTTGCCATCATACTCAGCAATACAGTCAACACGACCTGCAATACCCCATTTATCACTATAGAGTCCTGCTTCTTGTGTAACAATATTATTTATATTATCGAGTTCTGGCTTCAATTGAGTGAACATAAAGAGTGGCAATACCTCTTGATTTTTTAGTTCGTCATTGTTTAAATAGTTCTCTGCAAGTTCGTGAACAGCAGTACCTCGTGAAGCGGCCTCTCTCATTATTTTATTTGCCTGAACTTCACCAACTTTATTACGCCATGCATTGATGCCTTCTTTTGCTCTGCCACTAAGGACAGTTGTGATAGAAGGATACTTGTTACCATCTGGTGTTACATAGAATCTTTTTCTGTTAATAGTTTCTGTGTAAACCTCTGGCAATACCTGGTCAGCCGGTATAGGTGTATGTGTAAATGTTTTCCACTCTTTCTCAGGATATTTGAGTTTCATCAAATCATTTAAAGCTTCACTCATTACATAGCCTCGTATAGTTCATCAACAAGCGCTTTTTTAGTTTTGCGTTTATCCAGTTCAATGCCGTTATCACGACCAACTAGTTCTAGTTGTGATTTGGTCATTGCATTGAGTTCATCTTTTCCAAGTTTCACGCAGTCTTTACCGCCAGGGTTAAACATACACTTGAATGTGTGAATACACTTCTCAATAAGACCTTTTGGTTTCTCAGTTGTGATTGCACCAGATAACATCTTACCTTGGGCGCTATCTTTAGCATATTCTTTGCCAGATTTTGATTTAATAGTCTTTGCCACTTATTACTCCTTTCTTAATATATTAGATATATTATATCAGAGTATGACGCTTTTGTCAAGCGTTTTAGAGGATTAACCTCTTGTGATTGCTACTATTTTTTTGAGTTGTGCTTCTATTACTTCTGCACGATTAGGCCAATGAATATATGCCTCGGGTGATTTAGCAAGTTTAATGAGTAGAGGTATAATTAACTTTTCTAAGTCTTTAAACTTCTCTGCTTGTATTTTGCCAAGATTGTCTTTTCGCAAATCATACTCATCGTCCATTTGTGATTTTGCGATTTCAAATTCAACCTCATTCTTATCATCAATCTTACTTGAAGCATCAGAAACTTCTCTTAGTATCTTGTCTAGTTTTGTTTCTAGTCGTCCAATTATTTCACTAGATACTGCCTTACCAACGCCATCTGCCGTTTGTTTAACTACATCTGCTGTTGCCTTAGAACTTGCTACTGTTGTGTCTGATGGTTTACTTGAAACACCTGTAAAACCCCAATCACCGCCTGTATCAAATCCGTCTAAAAAATCAAAGTCTGCCATTTGTTTCAGTTCCTGTTGTGTTACTTATATTTATATGTTTTGTATCATTTAAGTTCGTTGATTCCTTGAGCCTTTTTCAAAGCTTTATCTCTGTGTTTCTTTCTGATTTTTTCAACTTTGACATCTTTATGACTTCTTCGTCTGCCGTATTGTTTTGTGAGTTCACTATCAGGATGTGCCTCTGATATTTTGGCAAGTGTTTCTTTCCAACCTGCATCAGTTTTAGCGTCAATGTTATCACCATGACCACTAACAATGTTTACTGAGTCGATTACTAGTTCCATATTAGGGTTAGATATGATTTTTTCCATGTCTGCAATAGACATAAAGTCCTCATATACTATTCCTGTTTTCTTGTTTTTAAATGTGTATGTTGGCATTTATTCCCTCTGTGAACCATATCGGTGTGGTTGTTTTCCATGTTGCAAAACTTCTCTTGTACTTTATATAGTAATCTCTGTAAGCAGTAATACTATCTTCATTCTTTACATCATCAGGCATTGCTTGTATTGGTTGTGTAAACGGTGCATCAGGAATATTTGTTGGGGCATTCTTTAGTATGGACTTTAACTTAACAACTGACATGTGGTCTTTGCCGTATCGAATCTGAAACTCTTTGTGTAAACATAACCACATCTCATATAACCATTCATAGTTTGCTTTACTTTGTCTTAGCCATATGTTACTAGGGTGATTTACATGACAAGATTTGTATAGATAATGGTCTCTTGTTGGGTGAGTGTATGTTTTCATTGTACGACCTATCTTGTTAAGTCTTGTAACTTCTTTGCCGTCAAGAACTCTGTGTGCAGTAGAAAGTAATTGAGCATACTCAACTAGCATTTTACTGCTGTGTTTGTCAAGGTGCATCTCTGCACATTTCTTTGGGTTTTCATGTAAGTAAAATATATTCATACTAGTATTATACTATAGTTTGGTAAAAAAGTCAAGCATTTATAAATCATATTTACCCCTTAAATTATATTTGATTACATCTTCGATTAAGTCTGTGTAGTGGTCTTCCGCTGCCCATCTTTTGAGAGTTCGTGCCAAAACCAGGGCATCTGTTTCACCATCACCTCGCATCTCTCTGAATTCTGCATATGCAAATACTTCGTTGATGATTCTCATGTAATCTTTAACACTATCACATTTCGTTTCATAAACTTTTACACCCCAACCAGGCCAAACTGTTTTAAATGCTGGGTCAACAGATGCCGGCATTGGTATCAAATGTTTATCTTCTTGATTCCAAGTTCTGATACCAAATAGATTATTTGCCTCATCAGCTATTCTACTCGTACCCCAAGCAGTTTCAATCGCTGCCTGAGCAACAATTAGTTCTGAAGGTATTTGTTTTTCTGTTGGTATGTCTTTGTTTAAATCTTTGATACATGCGTTTAAAGAATGTACAAACATTGTTTTATTGTTTGTTTTTATTTCAGCAGCGTGTGTGTCAGAAACAAAAGCGAATAAACTTATTGATAAGATACACGCTGTGAAAACATGAATAACAGTTATTTCAAACTTTTCTTTTGGTCTTTTGTATTTGTTTTTAATCATAAAAAAATCTCCACGATTCTTCGTCTGTTATGGGTAGTTTCTCATAAGGTACCGTATCCTTCGGTAAAGGTAAATCATCTTCAGTCATAATGTAAAAACCCTCCTTTCAGAGGGTTTGAAGTAATTTATACTAGTCTTGTTGCGGAAGATTGTGGAGCTTCCTTTTGCATAAAATTATCAGTCCAATTAAATGCTTCTTTCACTAAATTAGCAGTAAATCCTTTGTACTCGTTGTTCACTTTTTTGTTTACAACTGACACTAAGAATGCCGCTTCTTCGGCACAAAGGCCTTCAAGCATTTGTATAAAGATAAGTTCTCTTTTTGTGCTTGATAGTGTGTTATCACCACCTTTTGTAAATAGATACAGACGCTTTGCTTCTTGTTGAAGTAAAGTGTGTTCTGTTCCTACTGGGGCATCATTTGCCGTATATGGTACATCACCTTGTGGTAATAACCATTCTATATTTGGGTCAAATGCACCTTTTAAGACTTGCCTTAGTGCTACAGAATCGTGTTCTTGTAGTACTTTTAATTTTCTTGGTTTGTCTTTTGCGTTGTTTATCTTTGTAGCAATTTCACTAAACAAAGGCGGTACTGCTCTACCTGATTCAGATAGTGCGGACATGCCTCGTCTAGTTGTAAGTGCTGGGTGGGATTGTGTTGTTGCTTGTTCGCCGATGATTGAGCCATCGGGGTTTCTTCTGATTATCATGTTATTCTCCTTAACAGTTCTTTTGAAGTCTAAAATTCGTCAATGACTTCAATTAAAGTTTTAAGCTTTCTTGTAATAAAGTAGTTCAGTATTTTACTTCTGTGTGCTACTTTAACCTCGTTGAATTCATCATATATTTTCGCCTCAATTTCTGGCGGTATTAGACTTAAATCGATTAGTTTTCGATTTCGGTCATAATTCTGTTGTTCTTCTTCGGTCATGGTCATAACCATTTCATTTAACCATGCCTCAATTTTCTTTTTAGTTAAAGGTCTTTGTCGTCTGCCTTCAATAAAAACATTATCGTCTGACAATACATTTGGGATGCCATCACTTCGGTCACCTTTTAGTATATGCTCTTTAATATATATACTCGGCGTTTCGCCCTTTCCTATGAATTTATTAAGCACAGGACTGTATTGTTGCACATTCTTATTATGTAACTGAATGAAATCTTTGTCGCCAGAGAGTATCAGTATCTTCTGGTCGTGATGTTTCTTGACTAGAACAGCAATAATATCATCTGCCTCTGTTGTATCCAGTTCAACATATCTGTACGGCATATGTTCTTTGAGTTCTTGTCTAATTGTAGTTAGAATCTCAAATATCTTAGGCCAGTCATGGTCTGATTTCTGTCTTGCTTCTTTACGATTTGCCTTGTAGTTTGGGAATACTTGTTTGCGCCAGACATTGCCACTATCAGCAGCAAGAACCATTTCGCCATACTTATCACGAAACTTTCTGTTATGACCACGAAGGGAGTTTAGAACCATGTGTCTAACTAAATCTTCACTCAGTTCTGGTGCGTTTCGACCATTAATCTGAATCATCAGATTAGAAATCATTATTTGACTTAAATCTACTATTATCATAATCTATTCACCGAACCCATCAATCGCCCTAGCTCTCTGTGAGATTTCTCTAGGCAGTTTCTTTGCATATTGCCTTGGAACTAATTGAACAATTTCTAATTCAGGTTCTGAATTGAACGCACATTCTTCTTCAAAATCAGTACCGAACGCAAGTTCGTCTTTGTTAGCGTATGCATATTCAACGCCGTTCACATCTTTTCTCATAATTTTTCACCTTTTTTCATCATAATATAGGTATATTATACACTAATTTGAGAGTTTTGTCAAGCGTTATTCCAGTTATTTTCTTCTTCCAAATAAACTAAATACAGAGGTTTTCTTTTGTCCTGCTTGTTTTTTCATTTCAAGTTCTATAGCAACCCAGTCTTTTGCCATTTGTTTACTGTACTTAGGTTTTTTCAGTTTGTTAATTTTTTTATAAACTTCTGAGTTTATGTGTGCCAAGTCAAAATCATTATCGACTTCGACATAGTTAGAACCAAATATGTTTTTTAACTTCTGACGATTTGCTTGTATTTGTTTATGACTTTGAATAACAATCGCATCTGGAACGCTTCTCGGCCTCATTTGATTTCTTTTAAGTGCAGTTTCTAATGTTGTATTAACAAACACCATGTATGTGTCATAACCAGTAAAGTCTAATCCTCGTTTTTCTCTTTCTATTCTTGGAATATCTCTTGCAGTACTATCAAGTATCAGGCCCAATCGACCATCGATTGCATGTTGTAGTTGTGTTTTTGTGCCAGACTTAGACCTTTGTCTTAGAAATTCTTTTTGTCTTTGTTGAAAATCACTAAAAGTCGACATTTTCTTTAAGTCTAAACCTACTTTTGTGGCGTATCTCTCAAAACCTAAGTCGGTATTGATTACTTTCATACCTGAACCCTCAAGTGTTCTTGAAGCAACCCATGATTTGCCCGAACCAGGTCCGCCTGCTAAAAAGAATGCTTTGAATATGTGTTTGTCGTAAACACCTTCTGTTAGAAAGTTTTTAAAGTCTATCATTTATGCCTCTACATGAAAAGAAATGCCACAACCACAGGCTGCCTGTGCTTTTGGGTTGATATATGTGAATTCACTTCCCATCAAATCTGCCTTATAACCTATTTCAATACCCGATAGATATGGTTCATTTGATTTGTCTACTAGTAGAACACCAGCAATCTCTTTATCATCATCTGTCTTAGAAGTATCAAAAGTCCAATCATATACAAGACCAGCACATTTGCCCGCTTTCACTTGTAAGCGAGCCCATGTGCTATCATGTTCTTTTAATAGAGAGTTAATGTGCGAGAACGCCTTGTCGGAAAGTGTTAGATTCATCTAACTATTTATATCATTTACCAACTGCGGCTATTGTGGTCCATTGCATTAGTTTATTTTCAAATTCACCATAATACATACTAGTCCAATCGCCTGTAGTAATGTATTGTTTGATTGCACGAATATATGACTGAGCACCAATTCGTGTTCTCATTGCCTGGTCTTTATCTTTTTGGGAAACTTCACTCTTGATTGAGCGTTCTGTTATTCGAGCAGTCTTAACGATTGACTCTTGTGTTGATATCCATTTCTTAACACTTACATAGGATAGTGTGTTGTCATCTGGTAATGATTTTACCGTGTGATGTACATTTGCTAGTTTTGGCGGTTTTCTTTTTGAACGCAGTTTCGCCATTTTCAATCTAACTGCTTCTTTTTTTAACATTTCTTCTGTTGTCATCATATAATTATTCCTCAAAGTTTAAAATCACTTACATCTAAAAGTTCACCTCTGTAGTTAATCTTACCTTTATCTACAAAGTATTCTCGGAGTTCATTGAAACCTCCTATGTGATTCTCATCAATCACAATCTGTGGTATAGTCCTTACGGGCTTACCTAATTCTTCAAAGAGTTCCTCTAAAGAAATATCTTTAGTAACTACCTTTTCTGTATATTCAATTTTAAGTTGCGTTAATAACGCCTTTGCTTTATCGCAAAATTGACAGGCAGGTTTACTATAAACTATAACTTGCATTTTCTTTCCTTACTTTTTGAAGTTCAATGAATACCGTTTATCATCTACATAAAACACTATAGTAGAATGACTATAAACTTCACTCACTTCTTCTTCATATCTTGTTTGAACATCACAAACAGTAACGACACGAGAACCTTGACCATTCGCAACTTCCTCATCATGTGCTAATGAAGCACCCATGAGAGCGCCAAATAAAGTCATTGCATCTTTACCATCACCTTTACCGAATGAGTTACCTATTGCACCACCAAATAGTGCGCCAACCAGTTCATTAGTTGCACTTCCATCACCAGCAGGTTGTACTCTGTCTTGACATACTTCTACTCTATAAGGTATCTGTTTAATAACTGTCTTATATGTGTCTGTTACAACGCCACTTTGAATAGGTGTAGCCGACATTGTTGCTGTTGATATTGCAATCGTAAATAGTGCGATTAATTTCTTCATTTTATCTCCTGTTTTTCATCAAATTGTACTCTGTTTTCTATTGGTGCGACCAACACATACAGACATACTGTTAATAGAACTGTTGCTACGATTTTTGACATTACTTTTTAGGTAATTTTTTGAGTTCTTCTAATATCACTTTTTCATAATCGACCATAATCGGACCTTTTTGTTCTTAATGTTATATTATACACTGGTTTGGGAGTAAAGTCAAGCATTATTCCAGTTATTTTATGGAATAAACCCGTAAGAAAACTCAAAGGCGTGAATTATAGCGGTATTCTGAACCAAATATCATCATCATCATCGCTGTCTTGAGATGAGCCAGCGCTGGTCTTAAAGAATTTGAAGAATTTAGTATAGAATAATTTTATTTTTACCACTTTTCACGCCTTGAGTTAATGAAGCTTGAGATATCAAATCAAATTTCGGATTAGATACGCACTTTTGGGTTGTATCTGCCTATATTTAGAAGGAATAAACCTTTGACTTTATTCTTCCGTATATTTACAGATAAAGTACGCATCTGCTACATCTGAAATTGGTGATTTTGATGTGGTATCAAATATTTTTGGAAGATTTGCACCAGTATCTTTCTCAAATGCCTCAAGCATTAGGTCTTTATTTGCATTACCTTTATCTGTCGCAAACTTCTTAATAACTGATGGTGGTAGTAGAGTATAATCCCAACCACACTCCATTTTGAGTTTGTATTTGAGTAGGCCTAGATTCTCTGCGATATGAAATACTCTTCCCGTTGAACCGTATGAATAATTTTCTATTTGAATGGTTGGATGTTTCTTGCTTACATGGTGGGGTGGGTACTGTGTTTTGATTATATCAATCACCCAGTCGGCAATGTTACTATATCTCTCAGGTTCACTAGTGTACAGTTTGTGGCCTGCGCCTACATACTTAACACTACCATCTTTAAAAGTGTTATCATACTTCTTTGTACCAGTCAAATAATAGAAAGTACAATCTTCATATATAAACTCACCTTCACTTGTATTAATACATACACCTGGAGAACTTAAACTATAATCAATCCCAATCTTCATTTAATAATTCAGATTCTTGAATTTCTTCATGCTCTTCACCACAGAACGGGCAATACTGTTCTGTATATTCTTCTTCGGGCAACTCGTGTACAATAATAAAAGTTGCAGAACAGTTATCACATACTGACTTTGGTCTTACGCTCATAATTGAAATCCTTTAAAACTATTAGTTTCGACATCTTGTTTGATGCCACCTACCACATAACTTTCTATCTCTGTTTCTTGTGGTGCATTTTGTAATCCACGACTATTCAACCAATGTTCTGTCCAAGGTAGAGGATTGTTTCTTACAGACTGTTCATATGGTGGCGTCAGTCCGATACTTTTCATTCTTCTGTTTGCCATAAACTCGACATACTGATTTAACAAAGCAGCGTTTAGACCAATCATTGAACCGTCTTTAAATAAATAATCTGCCCAATCTTTCTCTTGTTGAACAGCTGCATCATACATTGCATAAACTTCTGGCTCACATTCTTTCATAATCTCAAGCATCTCTGTATCGTTCTCTTTGTTACGATAGTTATTAATAATGTTTTGAGATACAGCAAGGTGTAGGTTTTCATCTCTCGCAATAAGAGATATAATCTTTGCACTACCTTCCATTAACTTGAGTTCGCCAAAACCAAATGAACAAGCAAATGAAACATAGAAACGAATGCCTTCAAGTATATTCACATTGATAAGGTTTAGATAGAGTTGTTTTTTCATCTCTCTTAGACTACCTTTACCAGTTAAATGATACCTCTGTGCATACTCTATGAATCTATCATATGCAGCCGTTACTGATTCTGCCCTTGCCATGATTTCAGGAGTCTGTACAATCGTGTCTAATACAGCAGTCGGATTAGAATACACATTTTTCATTATGTAAGTATAAGAACGACTGTGTATCGTTTCACTAAAGTCCCATGCAACAATCATTGATTCTAATTCAGGTAAACTACAGTAAGGTAAAAATGCCAAACATGGTCCTCTACCCTGCACACTATCTAATAGTGTCTGATATTTTAAATTGGCAGTAAATATATGTCTTTGTTCTGCTGTTAATGAATTAAAATCATTTCTGTCTTTTTGTAAAGACACTTCTTCAGGACGCCAAAAGAAACCCAACTGTTGTTGATTCAACTTTTCGAATACAGGATACTTCTGTTGGTCAAATCGTTGGACATTTGGTTCTGCACCAAAGAACATTGGTTGCTTCATCCAATCAACTTCTTCTGTGTTGAATACTTTAGTCATTCTTATCTTCGTCTGGCGGATTTCTCCAATTGTGAACATACTTCCTTGTTGGAGTAACACCTTCTTCTTTGGCATCAAAACCAGAACTGCCTGTCCATTGTAACTCTATAGCTGACGGTGTTGTTGGTATGTTTTGTTTCTTATCTAAGCCTGAATAGATACCTACTCCTGCGGTTCTTTCCCAACACTCAATGATATCATCTCTGATATATTCTAATGGAGTACCAGTAGGATATTCGTGTGACCAGTTCATTGCCATCTTCATAGCATTATTTCGTATAGTTTGTACTCTACGCTTTTCATAATACTCAGCACGCCTGAATTCTATTCTATCTAAGAACTTTTTACTATATTTTAGGTTAAATAGTGTTTTAAGCATTCTTCACCCTCTTACTATTTGGGTGACGCTTTTCTGTAAAAGTACTATGACTCACATTCTTTTTCACTTTTGGTTGTCCTTTTTTTGTTATTATTCCTGGTATCGCTCTTTTTCCCATTATGTATTCTCCTCTTCGTTTGGGTCAAAATATGTATTTCCGTCAAAGAATGGCCAAGTTGGCTCAGTCTGGTTTATATCACACTTGTGCATCCTTTCCATCTTATCTATATAATCGTCATTACTAATATCGGGGTCGATTTGACCATCTTCTATTAGTGCGTTCATCCAATCAAAATAGACCATCTGGTCAGTTGTTGTTAAATTATGAAACTCTTTATTACTTCTTTTTGGCATTAGATATTACACGCATCACAATAATCATCATATTCTTCATCAGAAGAAAACTCTGTTCTTTCTTTCATATCTTCTTTAACACCGTCATGCCAACCAACTGGGTGTGAAGGTTCGTCTATATCTGTCTTTGCATCATATGTATTCTGATAGTAAGATGTTTTCCATCCTAACTTATATGTAGTCAACAAATCATTTGCCATGACAGATATTGGTACTTCACCATCTTTGTAGTTCTCTGGATTATAACTCCAGTTGCCACTTATTGCCTGGTCGAAATACTTCTGCATAGTTGCAACGACATTAATGTAACCCTCATTACTAGGCATATCCCATAGTAGTGTGTAGAAGTTCTTGAGTCTGTGATACTCAGGAACGATTTGTTTGAGAGTGCCTTTCTTACTTTTCTTCACAGAAAGATAATCTCGTGGGGGTTCTATGCCATTCGTTGCATTAGACACAACAGAACTTGAT
>JACKQG010004342.1_pt1 | contig 16512 bp, 13 predicted proteins | sample 8237621 | NCBI WGS metagenome assembly JACKQG01 (sample SAMN15677084, study PRJNA649215) | marine metagenome | biome: marine; feature: Black Sea; material: saline water; isolation source: suspended particulate matter (SPM) from the Black Sea western gyre | collected 2013-06-09/2013-06-10 | depth...
CTGGGAGAAAGAGGCGCGGATGATGTATCGGGCCAGGTTTTCCATGGCCTCTTCATGTCCGGGCTGAATTCTGGAACCACAGAACACGTTGAAACCCGATCCCGCGGGACTCAAGTTCTTCGAAATGGTCTTCAACAAAATGATAATGCTGAGAATATTGAGGCTTGCGGGGTTTGTAAATCCCGCCATGGTCGGCATCGTGCATGTCCTGGTCCCACTGAGATAGGATAAAGAACTACCCGATAGCCTGTACTGTAAATCAAACTGCAAGGAAAGGAGAAAAAGACAAAAACCGCTCAAAAAGAAACATATACGACATTTAGTGCGTTTTTCGTATTAAAATTTGACATAATTTACATTTTACACTATGATAAATATATGAAACGAACAATATATAAAAAACTTGTAGAATGGAAAGAAAGCAAGTTAAGGAAACCACTCGTTTTAAAAGGTGCCAGACAAACAGGGAAAACATATATATTACAAGTGTTTGGCAACAATGAGTTCCGTAAATCACATTATATTAATTTCCAGAAAGATAAAAACGCATTAAAGATTTTTGAAATTGATCTTACTCCTAAAAACCTAATAAATTCTATAGAGTTTTATCTTGACACTTCAATTAATATTGAACAGGATCTTGTTTTTTTTGATGAAATTCAGGATTCCCCAAGAGCTTTGACCAGTCTTAAATACTTTTGCGAAGAAATGCTTGAACTTGCCATTGTCTGTGCTGGTTCTCTTTTGGGCGTAACTCAATCTGATGAGCCATTTCCTGTTGGAAAGATTTCATTTTTACATTTATACCCCATGTCCTTTGAAGAATTCCTGCTTGCTGTGAATGATGAAAAATCTGTAACTGTTATTAATTCAATTGGGAGCCTGGAAACGATCCCTGAAGTTGTGCATGACCATTTAATGAAAAGGACCCGGGAATATTTTATCACTGGGGGACTTCCTGAAGTTGTAAAAATATATAGTCTGCATCGGGATAATAAATTTGAGGCTTTAAAGAAGGTAAGGGAAAAACAGGCCGATCTTATTACAGCTTATATAAGTGATTTCTCAAAATACTCCGGAAAAGTGCGTGCCAATGAAATTACAGCTGTTTTTGAATCTATTCCAGCACAGCTTTCGAAAGAAAATAAAAAGTTCAAGGCTTCTATAGCGCTCCCAGGTGGGCGTTTTTCTAGACTTAAATCACCTGTTGACTGGCTTACAAATGCCGGACTTTTAATAAAAGTAAAAATATCAAACTCTGGCGAAATTCCGTTCAGTGCATTTACGTCAGAAAATCGTTTTAAAACGTATTGCTTTGATATCGGAATATTAGGTGCTTTAGCTGGAATTCCTCCCAAAACCATTGTGCTTGAAGATGATTTGTTCGCTACCTTTAAGGGGGCATTCTGTGAAAATTATGTTGCGCAGGAGTTTATCTGTTCAGGTGCAGGCCAATTATATTCATGGGCAAGTAATACTTCCGAGGTTGAGTTTATTCGTGAAATCGATGGAGATGTCTATCCTGTTGAAGTGAAAGCTGGCAAATCGGGTAAATTAAAAAGTCTCAATGTTTTTGCCGGAAAGTATAAAACAGCAAGGAGAATCAGAATAAGTGGAAGAAATCTGGAATTCAATGATGACGCATTGATGAATAGTTATCCAATGTATTTGGCGTATTCTTTTCCCCGAAGAATTGGTAGCTGAGCCTCCAGAAGGTTTGGAGTTTTTTGACCTCACTGTAGAAAGTCAACTATCCAGTCAGACTTTATATAAACACATATTTAATGATACAAATTTATTAACCTATAGTTATTTTTTTGGAAAATATTAAATGAATATTTTTTGGCCTTCTTTCACACGCATCATTTTATTTGCGCTTTTTTTCTCATCAAATTCAGTTTTTGCAACTCAATTATCACTTCAAAAAGCTACCGTGTATAGCGGAGACGAAGAAATTGCAAAATGGTATATGAGCGAAAAGCTTGATGGAATAAGAGGATACTGGGATGGAGAAAAACTTCTCACAAGAAAGGGAAAAATTATAAATGCTCCAAAATGGTTTGTTCAAAATTTTCCGCCTTTTGAATTAGATGGTGAACTTTGGAGCAGTAGGAAAAGTTTCGAATTTATTCAGTCCACTGTTCTTGATAAAGTCCCTTCTGAATCATGGGAAAAAATAACATTTAATATTTTCGAAGTTCCAAATGCGAAAGGAAATTTTGAATTACGTCTGGAAAAAGCGGATCAGTGGTTTAAAAAAAATCAAAATGAACATGTAAAAATTATTCCTCAAATAGTTTGCACAGGAAAAAAACATCTTGAGGAATTTTTGGCCTTAATAGAATCGAAGGGCGGTGAAGGAGTAATTATTAAAAATCCCGACCAGGAATACCACACGGGCAGAAGTCCCCATATCCTTAAAGTTAAAAATTCTAATGATATGGAAGGAATTGTGATTGGTATAAATAAAGGTAAGGGGAAATATAAAAATATGATGGGAAGCCTCACAATTAAACTTGAAAATGGGATCGTTTTTAACCTGGGTTCAGGTTTTTCTGATTTTGAAAGAAAAAATCCTCCAAAATTAAATTCTCAGATAACTTTTAAATATTATGGTTATACGAAAAACGGAATACCGAAATTTGCATCTTTTTTACATGTAAGGAAAGACTGATAGCCAACACTGATGAGATCTTAACGCACTCCGGTCCAAAAACCGGCGGGTCCAGTTGCGTATGGGAGATTCCGGGGCGAAGTGACAGTGAGCTTATCCGAGGTGTGAAGGGGGTAAATCAACATGCAGAACACATCGTGCGAACTGCCTGACGGAAATCCTCCGTCAAAAGAAATTGAAGAGATCCTCAGGGAATGCAGAAAGATAGCTGTGGTCGGGCTCTCTCCAAAGGAATCCAGAGACAGCAACAAAGTCGCCCGGTATCTTATGGAACAGGGCTATGAGGTCATTCCCGTGAATCCGGGGCAGAAGGAGATATTGGGAAAGACCTGTTATAAATCGCTTGCGGATATCCCGTTTCAGATAGATATGGCTGACCTGTTCCTCAACCCCACCAGGGTTCCTCAAATAGTGGATCAGGCGATCGAAATCGGAGTCAACACAATCTGGATGCAGTTGGGTGTTGTCCACAATGAGGCAGCTCTAAAGGCCAAAGAATCTGGTATCCAGGTCGTCATGGACCGGTGTATCATGGTAGAACACGAAAAATTAGGCAGAGAAGCTATCCCATAAAGGCCACCATCTCGATCTCCACCATTGCACCTAATGGAAGTGCAGCCACCTGAAAAGCACTGCGGGCCGGCGGATCTGATGCAAAATATTCGCCATATAACCCATTGAACTCTGCAAAATCGTTGATATCTGCCAGATACACCGTGGCCTTTACCACCCTGGAGAAATCGGCCCCTGCTGACTCTAACACCGCGTTCAGATTTTCCATAACCTGACGGGCCTGTTCCCGGATCCCTCCATTTACGAGTTTGCCTGTGGCCGGATCTATGGCCACCTGACCCGATGTAAACAGATAATCACCTGCCTGTATTGCCTGGCTGTAAGGCCCGAGTGCCTCGGGTGCTTTATCAGATTTTATGACCTTTTTCATAATGTCTACTCCCTTCGTCTTATTCTCATTCCTCTTTAGAGTATTCCGCTCGTGCCATTTCGGCTAATTTGTACTTCTGTACCTTTCCGCTCCTCGTCATCGGAAAGCTGGAAACAACCTTGAAATAATGAGGCAACATCTTTTCTTTCACATAGTCCTTCGCATATGCGGCGAGAGAGATCTCAGACAATCTAGACCCTTCCTTCAACTTGACCCAGGCAGCCACCTCCTGACCCTTTTCCGGGTGAGGGAAACCGAAAACCTGGACCTCCGACACCTCAGGGTGTTTATATATGCTCTCCTCCACCTCTACCGGATAAATTTCGACACCGTCTCTGACAATCACATCTTTAAGACGACCGGTAATTCTGAAATAGCCCTTTTCATCCATTTCAACTAAATCACCGGTGTGAAACCACCCATCCCGATCGATTGCCGACGCTGTGGCGCCAGGCATCTTATAATATTCCTTCATCAGAAACCCTTTGGTGCAGAGCTCTCCCTGCCTGTTTAGAGGGAGATCTTCTCCTGTAACGGGATCAACAATCTTGACCTGATTGCAGGCTAAGGAGGTCCCGATGGTCCCTACCCTCAAATCGATGGGGTCATGAGGATGGGTCATGGTGAGCCATGAAGAGGTCTCTGTAATCCCGTACGCCACTGTGAGATCCGAAACACCCACCTCCTCCACGATCCTCTTCATTAATTCCATGGGACAGGGAGCTCCACCAACTATCCCCTTGGTAACCGGCTTCCACATCTTTTTTCGAAACTCGGGGTTATCTAAAAGTGCGATAAACATGGAGGGAGAACCGTAAACAGCAGTGCATTTTTCCTTATGCATGGCTTTAAGTATCTTAGGAGGATCAAAGGTCTCGCATGGCATTATCAGAGCTGCCCCCCTGATAAGCCCGGAGAGTGCTATGCAGGTATTTCCAAACATATGGAATAGGGGGAAAAAGAGGCAAATCCTGTCCCGATCAGTAATCCCCTGCCGCTCGGTGGAAAAAATCGACTTATTGATCAAACCCGAATGATCAAGCACAACCCCTTTCGGCTTACCCGTTGTACCAGATGTATACATAATCGCCACCGCATCTTCAGGGCTGACCGCCTTTTCAAGGTTGCTGAGCAATTCTGTATCAACATCCTTTCCCATCGCTGTAAGTTCGGTCCACAAGACAGTCTCTGGAAAGGTTTCATCCGCAATTACAACTACATTCTCAAGAGACTCAATATTGTCCCTTGCATAAAGGGCCGTATTCAAATATTCCTCATCCTCCAAGCTCTTGGAAACGATAATCCCTTTGCATTCTGACTGTTCAAGAATAAACTGCAGGTCATCTCTTCCGGCGCCGGGGTCAATGGGGACAGTGATAGCGCCCAATCTGCTGAGCGCCAACATCGATATCAGCCATTCCGGGATATTGGGGGCCCATAACGCCACCTTGTCCCCGGTCGTAAAGCCCATGCTTATAAGCCCCTTTGCAGCACGGCCAACCTCCCATGACAAGAGGTCATAATTGAACCTGACCCCCCTTTCTGTGTGGATAAGGGCATCACGATCAGGATATTCCGCTGAAATTTCAGCTAACATCTCTCCTATTGTGCTCCGGACAAATTCCATAACACCTATCTCCTTTTCAATGGATCTCTGAACCCTTTGAATTGGCTATTGAATATCGAAAATTGTTGCCTGCAGCATGCACCTTATGCCTTGCACCTTACGCCTCAATTATATATCACCAATAATGAAATATAACAAGGGCGCGTTAACAGGAATTTGAACCTTGAAAACCGACCACAAACCATTAACATAAGCCAGCAAGGTCATAATGGGATGTTGAAATACCAAGAGCGTCAACTCAACGAGGTCTGAACCAATGAGTCTCGTCACAGTAATGAAGGTTTCTCTCAACTTTTTTGAAAGGCAGATCTTTAACCAGATCGGGCTTCAGGTAAATCCGGGGGACAGGATCGGCCTGGTGGGCCGCAACGGATCCGGAAAGACAACCCTTCTCAGAATCATTAAGGGGGAAATAGCTCTGGAGACCGGGAAGGTCAGGATTGCAAAAAAATCACGCATCGGGTACCTGCCGCAGGATATCCATGAAGCAGTGTCAGGCACCCTGCTCCAATCGCTTATTGAATCCATCCCCGGCCGGGCAGACCTAGAAAACAGACTCAAAGAGGTGGAGCATACCCTGAAGGCCGACCCAGACAAACAGAACCAGACTAAGTCAGGCGAAAAGATCGCTGCGATTCATCAGGACCTGAATCGGTTGGACCTGGAATTTCCCCGTCATGAGGCGGAAAAAATTCTAATAGGTCTCGGTTTCGAAACTGCAGATTTTATCAGGCCTGTTGCCTCTTTGAGTGGCGGATGGAAGATGAGGGCCGCTCTCGCGACACTTCTTTACCAGAAGCCTGACCTGCTCCTCCTTGATGAGCCAACCAATCACCTTGACATTCCGTCTGTCAGATGGCTGGTAGAATTCCTCCAGAACTTCAAAGGCGCAATGATCCTTGTCTCCCATGACAGGGAATTTCTCAATAAGCAGGTCAACCGCATTGTCTCTTTTGAAACTGAAGGGATGCGATCTTATAAGGGCAACTACGATTTTTATCTCAAGGCCCGAGAGGAAGAGGTCAGGTCCATAGAGGCAAGGGCCAAAAATCAGGAGCAGAAGATAAGAGATGCCAAGAGGTTTATTGAACGATTTCGTTCCAAGGCGACCAAGGCAAGACAGGCCCAGAGCAAGTTAAAATTAGTCGAAAAAATGGAGCTGATAGAGACCTTTAAAAAAGAAAAAACAATTCATTTTTCCTTCCCTGAGGTTGTACGTAGTGGAAAAGAGGTAGTGTTCATAGAGGGCGTGTCAAAACGGTTTGGCAAGAATATCCTGTATGACGACCTGAACCTGAGGGCCCTGCGGGGGGAAAGAATCGCCATTATCGGCCCCAACGGTTGCGGCAAGACCACCCTGCTTAAGGTAGTGGCCGGTGAAATTGAAGCGGACAGGGGCAGAATCTCATTTGGTCATAAGGTCAGTGTATCCTATTTTGCTCAGCATCACTCGGATCTGCTCAACCCCAGGAAGACCGTGGTCGAAGAGGTCTACCAGGTGGTACCCAATGCAAGCATCGGTTTTGTCAGAAATGTGTGTGGTGCCTTCCTATTTTCGGGGAGTGACGTGGACAAGACTATCGGGGTCCTTTCAGGCGGAGAGAGGGCCCGGGTCTCTCTTGCGAAGCTTCTTGTAAATCCCGGAAATTTCATGCTTATGGATGAGCCCACTAACCACCTTGACATCGAGTCTTCCGAGACATTGATAGAGGCGTTAAAAGGATATACCGGGACGTTGTTGTTTGTCTCGCATAACCAATCCTTTGTCAATAGATTAGCAACAAAGATATGGGATATAAGAGGGCAGGGGATCGTAGAATATCAGGGCAGATTAGACGAATATTATGAACGTCTCCTCAAGACTGACAGCACCTCTGGGCAAAAGGAGGGGGATATCTCAAATGCCCGGGAGCCCGGGTCTTTAATGGTGCGTAGGGAAGACGGAAATCACCCTAATAAAAAGAAAGGGGACCGCAAAAGGGAAAAAAGGGAGAAGGCCGAAAAAAGGCAGCTGATCTATGAAACACTGAAACCGATCCAGGATCGGCTTGAGGATTTAGAAGAAAAGATCTCTGACCTTGAAACGAGACAGGGGGAGGTGGAAAAAATACTTGCAGATCCTGATATTTTCGGGGATAAGGAGAGAAGCGTGCCACTTCTTACCGAATACAAAGATATCCGCGAGGAATTAGATAAACTACTCTTCAAATGGGAGAAGGACCAGGACAGACTGGAATCCGCAAAGATGAAACTGGAAGGTTAGGAATGATGATTGATGATTATTGTAGCGAAGCGGCCTCCGGAGAGAAATCCCGTCTTGGCGGAACTCAACCACTCAACTACTTAACTACTTAACGAGGTCTGTAGAGATGGAAGTCAAAGAGGAACACAAGACCCTGTTGAAGAGCTTAGGCCTTGATGATGAGGATCTTGAGCGTTTTGACGGGAAATTTGTGCGTTATGAATATAACAGCAAGAGGGGCGTCCGGATCTACGACCCTTATTACGCGACCTCCTATAATGAATATATTGGAATCGACGGCTGGAGCGCCTGGAGCGATGAAAACGACACCTTTATGAGCGATATATTAAAACATGTCCATGAAGAGATCCGCCAGAGAGAAGCATCCGTTACAAAGGCAGACCCGCAGGATATCTCAGAAGCCCTTGAGAAAAAATTCAGCAAAAAGACCGATAAAAGTCCCGCATAATTTCTAAATAATGTCCACCCATTAATATAACGCTGGGTTTCCAATTCAGAAATGAGCAATTTTCCGCAAGGTCAAGGAAAACAAGGTTTTGCGCGGAGACGTACGTTAGTACGTCGCACAAGGAAACCCGCAGTTTGACGCCGAGATTGCGGAAAAGGGCCATTTATGGATGGAAACTGAATAGTGAAACTCTCCGACTACCTCAAAACCTTAAAGACCCATCAAGGTTTCCGCGATGCCTTTGCATACCACCGTTACCTGCCCCCCCGTAAGCCCGACTACGGCCCTCAAATGGGGTTTCATAACGATATCCACGAAACCATGAAAAAGCTTGGTTTGACCGAGCTTTACCGCCATCAGACAGAGTCCATAGAACATCTGAGGAACGGGTCAAACCTCCTCGCAGCCACAGAAACGGCCAGCGGCAAGAGCCTGATATATAATATAACGGTCATCGAGGAGATCCTGCAAAATAAAAAATCCAAGGCGATCTATCTCTTTCCCCTCAAGGCCCTGGAACAGGACCAGTTAAAAAATCTTTCCCCCTGGCTGAAGGGGATCAAAAGCAAAAAGATCTTTGCTGAAATCTACGATGGAGACACCACACCTTACCGCCGGAAAAAGATCAGGGAAAATGTCCCTCAAATCCTCTTCACCAATCCGGATATGCTCCACCGTGGGATCCTGGCCCATCATCATAACTGGGAAGGACTTTTCAAGGATCTCTCCTTTGTTGTCCTGGACGAAGTCCACACCTATCGGGGTATCTTCGGGTCACACCTCAATCAAGTCATCCGGCGGCTAAAGAGGCTGTGCAGTCTTTATGGTTCATCACCAAAATTTATCCTCCTGTCAGCAACAATCAGCAACCCCGGGGACTTTGGTGAAAAGCTGATCGAGGAAAAACTTGAGGTGGTCAGGTCGAGCGGGGCCCCCAAGGCAGGCCAGCATTTTCTCTTTCTGAACCCGGAAGAAAGCCCCAATTTCTATTCAGCAAAACTTTTTGTCGATTGTATACGCAACGGCTTCAGGACCATTGTCTTTACCCAGGCAAGAAAGGTCACCGAACTCATCCACCTATGGGTCTCCCAGTTATCACCGGAGCTGAGGAAAAAGATCAGTTCCTACCGGGCGGGTTTCATGCCCGGGGAAAGGAGGCTCATCGAAAAAAGGCTGGCCAGCGGCGATCTCCTCGGCGTGGTTTCAACCAGCGCCCTGGAGATGGGGATCGATATCGGATATCTTGATATCTGCCTGCTTGTAGGCTATCCGGGCACCATCATAAATACCTGGCAGAGGGGTGGACGGGTTGGCCGCTCCGGCAGAGAATCCATGGTGATCCTGGTGGGAAAACCCGATGCATTGGATCAGTATTTCATGAAAAATCCGGCGGATCTCTTTGAAAGACCCTTTGAGGCCGCAGTCCTGGACCCTGACAACCCCTATGTTGTCGAGGCACATCTACCCTGTGCAGCAGCAGAAATCCCTGTCACATTTAAAGACAAAAAATACTGGGGCCCTGATCTTCCCCTGCATCTTGAAAACTTAGAAAAGAAGGGGCTGTTAAACAGGACCGCGGAAGGTGAGCCAACCTGGTTTTCATCAAAGCGGAACCCGCAACTCTCGGTCAATATACGTTCTGTGGGAGAGGCCTACACAATCTTTGAAAAGGAGACCGGACAGGCCATCGGAACCGTTGACGGAATCAGGGCATTCAAGGAATGCCATCCGGGGGCCATCTACCTTCACCGGGCCCGTCAATACGAGGTTGACCGGTTGATACTCGACAAAAAAGATATTGTGGTCCACCGCTCCCGACTGAAATATTTTACACGGACCCGCAGTGAAAAGGAAACCGAGATCATTAAGGTCCATCGCAGTATGCCCAAGGGACAGTTTCTGGTGCGGGAGGGGAAATTAAAGGTCACCGAAATAATTACAGGTTATGAAAAGAGGACGTTGCCGGGCCAGGGGCTGATAGGGGTCTTCGATTTAGACCTCCCCCCGCAGATCTTTGAGACCATCGGGTTCTGGATTGAAATAGAGCCCGCCATAAAACGTTTTGTGGAGGAAAAGGGCCTCCATTTCATGGGGGGGATTCATGCCATAGAGCATGCCACCATAGGCATCTTCCCGCTTTTTGCCCTCTGTGACAGAAATGATATCGGGGGTATATGTTATCCGCACCATCCTCAGGTAGGGAAGAGCGCAATTTTCATTTACGATGGCTACCCCGGTGGAGTGGGTCTGGCGCAGAGGGGTTTCGAGGCTGTATTGGAGCTCCTTGAAAAGACGTGGGAACTTGTGAAAGGGTGTGAATGTGAGATTGGGTGTCCCTCATGCATCCATTCACCCAAATGCGGCTCGGGCAATAAGCCCTTAGACAAAGGAGCTGCCAGACTGATCCTCGAAGCGCTGTTAGGACATATCCCTTTGAGTGAGATGTCCGATGAAAAGGTCGAGAAGGAGCCTGAGCTTTTGTCCGGGGCGGAAGATCCGCCTCAGGAAGAAACCCGGGGACCCCGGATCATTTACTTTGACCTCGAGACACAAAAGACCGCCAAAGACGTTGGTGGGTGGCAGAACTCCCATCTGATGAGGATTTCAGTAGCCGTCATATTTGACAGCCTTGAAGACCGGTTTTTGATATTTGAAGAAGAGAGGATTGGCGATCTGATTGATCATCTGACAAAGGCCGATCTCATCATCGGTTTTAATATCAAGAAATTCGATTACAAGGTCTTAGGCGCCTATACGGAAAAAGATCTGAAGGCCCTTCCCACCTTTGACATCCTGGAAGATATTCACAGACGGCTTGGTTTCAGACTAGGGCTGGATCACCTGGCCAAAGAGACCCTTAATACGGGTAAAACAGCCGAGGGTCTCCAGGCGGTTGAATGGTTCAGACAGGGGGAAATGAAAAAGCTGACCGAATATTGCCGTCATGATGTCGCAACCACAAAGGATCTATTCCTGTACGGGCTCGAAAACGGCCATCTGATTTACAGAAAAAAAGGGGTTAACAGGAGACTGCGCCTCTTAGTCGACTGGGACCTGGGCAAATTGACAGGTTGAATTGAACCGCACTATGACTTGAGCAGGGAGTCCAGATTTCCCTCCCTATCCAGCGCGCAGAGTTCATCACATCCCCCGACGTGATGATCGTCTATGAAGATCTGGGGCACGGTCCTTATGCCGCCGCTTTTTTTCACCGCCTCGTCTGCCAGTTCGGCGCTCTCGTCCGTTCTGAGTTCCTCATAGGTCACCCCTTTTAAATTCAAAAGCTGTTTCGCCTTGATACAGTAGGGGCAGGAACGGGTAGTATAGATTGTCACTGTTTTCATCTATGATTCTCCCTTCATCAAAATTCTTATGGTCGCCATCACGACCGGCCCCGGTCCAATGGAGCGATTCGTGATCAACGATTACACCTCCTGGAGCGTTAAGATGAACTGCCTCCATTTCTCTTCAAATAGTTCCGGCTGCATACTGTCCAGTGTTCTCATCTCCACGGTGTTGCGTTTCAGATTTAATCGCACATCGGTGAAAATGGTGGTCAAATGATAGAAGAATTCATCAAAGGATGCGTCTCCTTTTTCTATGAAAGGGATGTTTTCCTTTAAAGTGTCTGCCTCCAGGGCAAATTGCACGAGGTTTCGGGTCAGCTCCTCAGGATCGGCAAATTTTCCGTCTCTGCATACCGCATTTCCACACCGGCTGGGATCGGTGTTGTCCCAGATATCCCTGCGATCCGGAGACATCCCGAATGCCTGGCTGGAGGAGAGTTCGCAAAGCCTGAGAAAAAGCGGTACCAGTTCGTGGACATGGCGGATACCCACATGAAGGTGGATGGAAGCGGTGCCTTTCATCATTTCTCGACCCCTGGTGCCACTGTGCTTCATGCGGGCGTGAAGATTTCGGTAGCGGTTGCTTGTGAGGCATAAGGGGGTTTCTCCTCGCCCCGGGAGATAGCCAACACCCAGATAGTTGACGCCCACCTCGTCAAGGATTGCCCGGTTCGTATCCCCGAAAAGGGATATGGCCTCCCGAAACCGGTCCTGGTCCCAGCCGCGCATCGGTGTGCTGTGGTATTCTATCTGGCCCCCGGGCTCGAAGGTAAGATAAATGCCGGAAGATGACATGAAACGGTCTCCCTCCGGGAAGAATCCGCAGGATGGAAGAAATTTATAGATCTCTTCCATAATATCCAGGGAGAGCGGGGTCTCGGGCAGAAACTCATATTCAAAACCGTAGGTACGCGGTCCTGTCGCCGCCTGCTCCCGTATGGTTTCAATAACCCGAGCACTGTAGTCTTTTATAAGTTCTCTTTTTTCGTCCAGGGCGACCACTGATTTTTTTCTCCTTTTATCAGCCAAAAAATTCCCCATACCAGAGGGTAAACATCATAGCGGCGAAGACCTGATCCGCTGTGGACACCAGGGTGTTTGGGTGCACATCCCTGACCGAGATCCTGCCTGCCAGTTCTTTTACCATCTTATAGTTCAATATTCCCTGTTTTTCTACCATGTCCCCCAACAGAATCTCTTTTATGATATCCGGTAACGATCCCGGATCGGAAAGCCAGTCCGCCAGGGGGATAGTGAAAGGCTGTTTTTCCCTGTAGGCGCTCGCCCTGTCGAGGACAGCATATTTTTCAAAGGCGTACCGGCAGAGCATCTTTTCCTGCCCAAGACCGGGATGAACCTTGAACCGGACGGGAAGGGTCGCCGCGAATTCCGCCAGCCTATAGTCCAGAAACGGGGTCCGCGTTTCCAGGGAATGCCTCATGGAGAGCTTGTCAAGACGCAGGATTACATAGTCCGGCAATCGAAAACGGCTCTCCACGGCCAGTGCCGCATTGAGGGGGTGCTCATCACCGCTCAGGTCCGGGAGGGCGTTTCGTGGAATCAGATCGGTTGGGGACTCCCGGCCCAGAAGCCTTCTCAGCTGGTCCCGCTCAAAAAGGAGTTCACTCTGTATATAACGTTTTACCGGATCGCTCTCCCTTATTCTCAGATATGAGGCCAGTTCGGGATAGAGCCGCTCCAGCTCCTTTTTTTTCTCCCTCGAGGAGTTAGAATACTCATGGGCTGCCATTTCAATCAAGAACTTTCTATAGCCCCCGAATATTTCATCTGCCCCTTCACCGGTGAGGACGACCTTTACGTGTTCACCGGCCAGTCGGCAAATCAGATCTGTGGGGATCACGGTACCCAGAGAGATGGGGTCCTCAAGTGCCCGGACAATACCCGGGAGCCGTTCGAGGGACTCCCTGCCGCAAAGATCTGTTCGAAGAACCGCCGAGCTGAAGCGCCCTTTGTTTGACTCCAGGAACTCCCTGACCAGTGGCAGCTCGTTGTATGGGTTTTCATCGAAGGCGACCGTAAATATCTGAACTTCGGGATACTGTCCGGCAACCCGGGATGTAACGGCCGAGGAGTCGATCCCGCCGCTTAAAAGGCTGCCCACCTCCACATCGGAGCGGAGTCTTATGCGAACTGCGTCGGTAAATAACAAGTGGAATTTCTCGGCAGCCTCTTCCAGGGGGAGTTCAGGGTTCTCACGGTCCAGACGATATTCCCAGTAGCGGGTGATGCGGTACCGATTCGTTCTCAAGTCGTACTCCAGGTATGATCCGGGGGGCAGACGCATGATATTGTCAAACATGGTCTCTTCCCCGGGCAGATACCGATAGGTGAAAAACGTGCCGAGCCTCTTTTGATTCAGGCGTTTGGCTTGGCCGCTCACAGCGAGGAGCGGTTTGATCTCCGATGAAAACAGGAAGTCACCACCCCATGTGGTGTAATAGAGGGGCTTTATACCGAAACGGTCTCGAAAGAGCAGGAGTTTTTCTTTCAACGGGTCCAGGATGGCCCCGGCATACATGCCGTTCAGAGACTGGAGAAACTGGGGCCCCTTGGCCCGGTATAGATGGAGGGCGACTTCCACGTCTCCCTTTGAGACGAAAGACACATTGGGGAGTTCTGAACGCAGCTCAATGTAGTTGTAGATCTGACCATTACAGGCGATGACGGAACGGTCCTCAGGACACATGATGGGCTGCATTCCGGTTTCAAGATCCAGAATGGAGAGGCGGACGAAACCGAGCCCGAGCAGACCTTTGGGGGTGGACACCGTTATTTCCCGTTGATCATCAGGTCCCCGATGTCTCTGAATCCGTCCCATCTCTCTCAGCCGGGCAAGGATTTCACCCTTATCGAGTGAATGGGATATTATACCGTATATACCGCACATAAAAGACGTCCTTTGATGGCCGACAAGAAAACCTGTCATTTTGGAGATCCATCATTTTTGCACTTTTAACTTCAAACTGGAACATATTTTTTGGCATTTGAACCCGGCACTGCAAAAGTTGAAGATGACGCTGCCCCTCCAGAGGCGGACTAACGCAGGGGATCTGGCTTTGCTAATATCTCCATGAAGATTCATATCTATGTCATCCTGTAGCCAATACATCAAGGACATTTCTATCCGGGCTTCTATTTTCTTCCTGGCACTGGAAATGGATATTATTTGACAATGCCAGGTATTCCTTTTAACTTTAGGCATTTTAGGCATCCCGCTTGGGACGGGACTCACTTCCCCGCTAAAAACGGGATAAATTGGCACTTTTCCGCCTTGTCCGCCTATGGCGGGTTTATCCGGATTAGACACTTTAGGCACTTCCTATGAAAGCATTCGAATGTAAAATGTGCGGGGATTGCTGCTATGGAGAAGGCGGCATTTTCATGAATGAGGAAGAACAGAAAAGAATTGCCGTCTTTCTGGAAATCAGCGCTGATGATTTTCTCTCCCGGTTTTGTGAAGAGAGGAACGGGATTATTTATGTCAGGACCGGGGAGGACAATTTCTGCATATTTTACCAAAGAGGAAAAGGCTGCGCAATCCACCCGGTCAAGCCGGGCCGCTGCTCCCTTTGGCCCTACTACAATGCAAACATAAACGATGAGGAAACCTGGGATATGGCAAAGTGGGCATGCCGGGGCATTAACCGGGAGTGTTCGTTTGAAGAGTTTGTAAGACAATCCGAAACCGGAGAAAGATGAAACTGATAAGAGGATTGGCCGATATTATCTATCCCCCGAGATGCGCCATCTGCAAACAGTTTCTATGGAAAGGTCCTCTGATCAACGAAGACAATTCGCTTTCACTCTGCCAGACATGCATTGCCGATTTCCGCCATATTAGCTCGCCCTTATGCCCCATATGCGGTGTGCCCTTCCCTTCTGAGATAAAAGAAGACCATCCCTGCGAAGATTGCCTGAGAAAAAGACCATTCTTTGACACAGCTGTTGCCCCTTATAGTTACGAAGGACCGATTTTGGAGGCCATCCACCGGCTCAAATACGGGGCAAAGAGCTTTTTGGCCGGTTCTCTGGGCCCGCTCCTCTCCCGATTTACAGAAGAGCGGATAAAAGAGTCAGGGCATCTTTTGACAATGCCTGTTCCTCTTCATCCAAAAAGGGTGCGCGAGAGGGGCTTTAACCAGAGCCTCTTGCTGGCAAGGCATGTGGCTAAGGGTTTGAAGTCTGACCTGGACTTTTTGTCTTTAAAAAGGGTAAGATATACATTGCCGCAGACAAGGTTGGCAAAGAAAGAGAGACAAAGAAATGTCCGGGGGGCCTTTCAGCTGAAAAACCGGGATGCGGTCAAGGGGAAAACCATCCTCCTGGTAGATGATGTGGTCACCACCGGAAATACCATGAACGAATGCGCGCGGGTACTCAAAAAGGGAGGCTCCGGAAAGGTTTTCTGTGTGAGCTTAGCAAGGGCGGTTAGATAAACATCTGCTGGAACGAACCAAGAGGCGCTCAACCCGCAATCCCGCAACCCGTTGTAGCGAAGCGGAAATCCCGCTTCAGCGGGACAACTCGCAACCTGCTAAAATGGACACTCAAAATAAAAAAATAAAGACCCTTGAAGCAGCAATAGAGGAGTGCGAGCGTATAAAGGGATTGGGAAAGCGGGTCGTGTTTACAAACGGCTGTTTTGACATACTCCATCCCGGTCATACACGTTATCTCTATTCTGCCAAAAAATTGGGGGACTTCCTGGTGGTTGCTCTTAACAGTGATCACTCCGTCCACATCATAAAAGGACCCAAAAGACCGATTCTCGGAGAACAGTCAAGGGCGGAACTTCTGGCTGCACTCGAATGCGTGGATCTGATAGTGATCTTTGACGATGACAACCCCCTCAAGGTGATAAGCGACCTTTTGCCGGACATCCTTGTTAAAGGCGGTGACTGGGCCGAAGACGAAATCATCGGAGCCGATGTGGTAAAGAAGAACGGGGGAGAAGTCAAAAGGATCCCCTTTGTGACCGGGTTTTCAACAACCGACATCATAAGAACGATTGTTGACCTATATGCTTGAAAAATATCTTCGCGTTCTTAAATTAGACAATTGTCAGATGGTTTAATCTCTGATACAAAAACACCCTGCCTCATTTGCGCCCATAGCTCAGTTGGATAGAGTGACGGACTACGAATCCGTAGGTCGCAGGTTCGAATCCTGCTGGGCGCGCCAATAAAATC
>JACKQG010004343.1_pt1 | contig 16502 bp, 15 predicted proteins | sample 8237621 | NCBI WGS metagenome assembly JACKQG01 (sample SAMN15677084, study PRJNA649215) | marine metagenome | biome: marine; feature: Black Sea; material: saline water; isolation source: suspended particulate matter (SPM) from the Black Sea western gyre | collected 2013-06-09/2013-06-10 | depth...
CGGACTAAGGTCCGCCGTGAGCCAAGAACCCGGAACGCATTTACGCCGTGCTGTACTAATGTGTCGGCGCCAGAAAGATCACCGTATGAAGCCCTCTGCGGCCGATCGCCAGGAGACAGCGACCCGCGGTCTAATGCAGCACTGCCCGGCTACGTTTCGGGTACAAAAAACGTAACCGACGTGCAGGTCGGTTACGTTTGAGGAAGTGGATGACTTACAGGACGGGGTCTTGGCAGGGCTGGCCCTATGGCCCGCTGCCCGCTGAGCCGGGGACGTTGCGCTCCACTGCCTCCCGCACCGTCAGGCGCCGCGTGACGATGTACCAATCGGCGATGGTGCGGAAGCGGTCGCTGGGCTCGTTGAGGCGACCGATCGTCACCCCCTGAACCTTCTCGCGCACGCCGTAGCTGTACACGGGGTGGAACAGAGGTAGCGCCGGCAATTCCTCGGCGAAGATGTCCTGGAACTCCCTGTAGAGGGCCATGCGCCGCGTCTGGTCGCCGATCACCCGCGCCTCTTCCATGACCTCGTCGGCCCGGCGGTGGGCCCAGCCGGCGTAGTTCTGCCCCCCCTCCACCTGCGTGGAATGCCAGAGGGGGTAAGGGTCGGGGTCGCCGGCCAGCTCCCAGCTCACCAGCGCGGCGTCGAAATGTCGCGGATACAGAAAGTCGCTCACCAGCCCGGCGAAGCTCACCGGCTGCGGCACGGCGCGCACCCCCACAGCGGCCCAGTTGGCGGCGATCATCTCCAACAGGCGCACGCGTACCCCGTCGTCGTCGCTGAGGATGATGAACTCCAGCCGCTGCTCCCCCTTTTCCCGCACGCCATCGCCGTCGCCGTCTCGCCAGCCAGCCTCCTCCAGCAGAGCGCGAGCTGCCTCGGGATCGTAGCCGTAGCGTCGCACCTCCTCGTGATAGGCCCAGGTGCGGGGAACGATGGGGCTGTGCGCCAGCAGCCCCTCGCCGCCGGTGGCCTCGTCAATCAGGGCCTGCCGGTCCAGCCCGTACAGCAGCGCCTGGCGCACCTCCTTCTCCTGCAGTTGCGGCGTGTTGGGGTTGTTCAGATTCAGCAGGATGGCCACGAATCCGGCCAGCGGTGCGGAGAGGATGTTCACCTCCTCGCCAGCGGCCGCCCAGGCCAGGTCGCCCGGCAGGATGCGGCTGATGCCGTCCACATCGCCGCGCTCGAAGGCGGCATAGATGCTCTGATAGTCCGCGTAGAAGCGAAACTCCAGCCCATCCAGGTAAGGGGGCGTGCCGCGGGTGTGGGGATTGGGCTCCAGGACGGCCCGGGTGACGTCCAGTTCCGTGAGGCGGAAAGGGCCGCTGCCCACCGGCCGCGTGTTGAGCTGGGCGCGGGGCATCAGTCGGGCCGGAATCTCCTGCCACAGATGGGCAGGCAACAAGCCCATGGTCGTGTAGTCCAGAAACGGCGTGAAAGGCTCGGAGAGGGTGAAACGGACGGTGTGCTGGTCCAGCTTTTCCACCTGCACGCGGCTCCACAGCTCGCGTATGTCGGGGAGGCCCTGAAACTCGGCATCCTGCATGACCCCGACGGAATAGAGCACATCGTCCGCCGTAAAGGGAATGCCATCGTGCCAGCGCACGTCCTGGCGCAGGTGGAAGGTGTAGACGAGGCCGTCGGGAGAGACTTCCCAGCCTTCCGCCAGCGCGGGGACGACGTTGCTTTGCTCATCGAAGGCGGTCAGCCCCTGGAAGATGAGCGCGCAGAGGTCCTGATCCACGCTGTTGTAGTGGCTGAGGAGCGGGTTGACGTATTGCGGGTTGCCGGCCAGTCCTTCCACGTAGACACCGCCCTGGTCGGGGAGGGTGGTGGTGGTGAAGGAGTAGGCCGAATAGGCCAGCAGGGAGGCCAGCAGCACGAGGCCCAGGAAGGCGATGGCTGCTTGCCAACGGATGTATCTGCCCAAGGCATTGCTCAGCGGGACATGAGGACGGTGGCGATGGCCAGGATGAAGAAAGCGATGCTCAAGCCGACAGTGGCCTGGAACAGCGTCTTTTCCACGCCACGGCGCGTCTTGTATACCCCGCCCTCGCCACCGAAGATGCTGCTCAGCCCTCCCTCGCGGGCCTGCAGCAAAACCAAGGCGATAAGCGTTGCCGCTACGACGATCTGCATGATGTAGAAATAGGTAAGCACAGGTATGTTCCTCCGTTGCAAAGTCGAGCCATTATACCACAGCCTGCCCGCAAGGAGCAAACTTGTCCATTCGTTCCATCGTCTCCCAAAACAGCAGCAGCGTGCTGCCGTAGCGGCGCTGGTCCACCATCTCCAGGCGCTCAAGCTCACACGGCTCCTGCTCTTTGGGGTGGATCTGCACGATGACCTGGCCGTCCTTGGCCAGCAGCGGCGGGCGGGCATCTATGGCTTGCAGGGCTTTGACCCACAGCCTTTGGTACTGCGGCGGGGCGACGTAGATGACGTCGAAGGGGCCGACATTGGGCCGCTGCAGGAAAGCGAAGGCATCGCCGCGCACCACGTGAGCCCACTCGGCCAATTCTGTGCACCGCAGGTTCTCGCCGATGGTGCGCAGCGCCGGGCGGCTGATCTCCACGAACACCGCCTCTGCCGCGCCGCGGCTCAACGCCTCGATGCCCACGCTGCCCGTGCCGCCAAAGAGGTCCAGGAAACGGCAGTCCACGACCTGCTGGCCCAGGGTGTCGAAGAGGGCGGCCTTAGTGCGGTCGGTGATGGGGCGGGTACGCTGGCCGGGAACCGAGAGCAGCTTGCGCCCCTTGGCGCTGCCGGCGATGACGCGCATCGTTGTCTTTACCCTCGCCAGAGCTGCCGGCGGAACTGCCACAGCTCGCCGAAGGCGCGGCTGATGACGTCCCAGCGGGCGCCGGTCTGCGAGCCGGCCACACGGGGCAGGTGGCTCACGGGCACCTCGGCGATGGTGTAGCCGGCGCGCTTGGTGCGCACCAGGAACTCGGCGCTGAAGGTCGCCCCGCGAGACTGGACGGTGGGACCGACTTTCTCGAAGAGCGTGCGCGGGAAGAGCTTGAAGGCGCAGTCAATGTCGCGGGCCGTGTAGCCGAAGAGCAGGGTGACCAGCGAGCTCCAACCCCAGCCGAAGAGGACGCGCAGGAAGGGATCGCGCCGCGGCGCGCGGTAGCCGACGATCATGTCCGCTTCGTTCCTCTTCGCCAGCAAACGATCCACCTCCTCCAGCTTGAACTGGCGGTCGGAATCGGTGAAGAAGATCAGCTCCTTGCTGGCGCTGCTGAGGGCGGTGTACACAGCGGCACCGTACCCCTGGTTCACCTCGTGGTGCACCGGCTTCACTTCCGGATGCTGCTGGGCAAGCTCCTCCAGCACCGCGCCGGTGCGGTCCTTGCTGCCGTCGTTGGCCACCACGATCTCGAAGTCGGCAACACGGGGCTGCATGACGGCCAGGACGTCGGTCACCATGCCGGCGATGTTCTCTTCTTCGTTGTAAGCGGGCATGCATACAGATAAACTGGGCATTATAGCTCCTCGGATCGGGTCAGAAGGACACGGGGGACACCCCCGTACCCCCGCCCTGATGGGTCAAGCGGGCATGCATACAGATAAACTGGGCATTCTATCCTTCCCTCTTTCCCTCTCCCTCTCCCTCTTCCACATCCCTCCGGTGGGCGGCAATGAGGCGCAGCTTGGCCGCACGGGAGAGACGGCGCAGGGCCGCCTCGCGGCGCTGCCCGCTGCTTTGGTCGGGCTGCTGTTCCCAATAGACCAGCCGCACGGGGCGGCGGCCCCGCGTGTAGCGGGCGCCTCGCCCACCGTTGTGTGCGGCCAGCCGTTGCTCCAGATCCACGGTCCAGCCGGTGTACAGCGTGCCATCGGCGCACTGGACGATGTAGACGAAAGGCATCACAGTGGCTACGGCGTGGTGCGGCCCCCGAAACCGAAGAGGGACTGGAAGAAGCCCGAGGCCTTGGGCGTCTTTGGCCTCTCCGCCTCATCCCACAGGCCGCTGCTCCGCTGCCGCAGCCACTGCAGGCGTGCTTTCATCGCTTCTTCGAAAGCCGCTTCGACCTGCTCCGTGTTGCCGGAGATGATCGTCTCCTTCCATTCCTGCAAGGCCTCGGTGTAGGCGTCAATCCAGTGGACGATGTTCTGGCGATTGTACAGGCAGGCGTCACGGAAGATCGCCGGCGTCTCGGAGGCGAATTGCGTGCTGCTCTCGTACTGACCGCCGGCCAGCTTGCGCATGTCCCGCCAGGAGCTGCTGCCCGTGGTGCTGCGCAATAGCGCCGCGGCCAGGATCGCCGGCAGGTGATCCACCGCCGCCATCAGTCCGTCGTGTTCGGCGGCGTCCAGGAAATAGGGTTGCGCGCCGAGCCGCTCCACCAGGCCGGAGGCCAGCCGCACGGCATCCGGCGCCGCCTTGGGCGAAGGGCAGAGGCAGTAGAGCGCGTTCTTCAGGAGATCAGCCGACGCTTCTTCGGCCCCCGCACCGGCGGCGCTGATGACCGGGTCGCCGCCCACGAAATGGACGCTATCGGGCAGGATCTCCTCGGCCCAGCGCAGGACGGGTGTCTTGAGGCTGGCCGTGTCGGTCACCAGGCAACCTTCGTCGAGATAGGGCACAATGACCTGCAGCGTGTCTCTGATAGCCGTCACCGGCAGGGCCAGGATGACGACGCTGGCTCCTTCGCAGGCATTGATGAGATTCCATTCGGTGCTGTCCACGGCCTTGCGCTTGCGCGCCGCGCCGGCGGCTTTCGGCTCTTTGTCGTGACCGACAAGCTCGTAGTTGCGGGTGCCCTGGCTCAACGCCAGGCCAACAGAGGTGCCCACGAGGCCCAGTCCGACAATGCTGATCTTCGTTTTTGCCATTCACCCACTCCATGTTCAGTCAGGACTTACGCAGTCAGAACTTATTTACCGCCGAGAACGCGGAGTGCGCAGAGAAAATCCAGGAAATCTCGGCGTTCTCAGCGTGCTCCGCGGTCAAACCCACCCTTTTGAAGGACAACTGCGTAACTCCTGTTCAGTGTTCATTATCCACCGCCCGCAGCGCCGCCAGCCAGCGGTCCAGCGGCGAGGGCAGGTCAGTCTGCTCCGTTCGCTGGTGGTGACGGATCAACTCTACCGTGGCCGCAGCACAGCCGGCAGCGGCGGCCAGCTCGGCCCCGCGCTGCGGATGGTGCAGTTGCAGCCAGAAGGGATAGCGCCAACGGGCCGGGTCGGGCGAGGCCAGGCGATCCAGCCAGCCGGGACACAGCGCCCGCAACAGCACGGTGGCTATCCGATGCCAGATACGCACGCCCTCCGACTTGGCCACGTCGTGCAGCAGCGCTGCGGCCAGCAGTTCTGGTGCGTTCTCGCCTCGTTGCCGCAAGGCGTGCAGCACGTCCAGGCCGTGCCGTTGATCCTGCCGCGGCAGGCGATAGAAAAGGTCTGCGGCCGGGGCCGGCAGGATGCGCGCCACCAGCGCTTGTTCTTCCGGCCCCACCCGCGCCGTCAAGGCCCGCCCGAACTGCCGCACGCGGTACCAGATAGCCGACATGCTTCAGGATGTCAGGATCCGCCAGCAGCCATACGTGCCAAAAATCCACTGGCACAGGGTGATGATGGGAGGGGTCAAGATCTCGCCCAGTATGGATATGGGCAGGAAATTGTCGGCGATGATCACGAATAGCAGCAGGTTGGGCCCCAGAGCCTGCAGTCGCGCCCACAAGTCAGCCCAGCGCTGCGCCCAACGTGTGCCCACGGCGGTCAATGCCCCCAGCAACACACTGTGGCCATCCAGCGGGAAGACCGGCAGCAGATTGAACACCGCCAGCCCGATGTTGATCCGGGCCAAAGAGGCGAGGATGTCCCACCCCAGTCCTTCGGGCAGCGATTCCACGGGCAGCAGCCGCAGTGGCAATGCGATGAGGCTGGCCAGGATCAGATTGGAAACAGGCCCGGCTACGGCCACCAGACCGCCGCCTGTGCGTGGATCGACGCGCAGGTTGCGCGGATTGTAGGGCACGGGCTTGCCCCAGCCGATGCCGAAGCCGGTCAGCGAGCTCAGGAGGATCATGATCGTGCCCACAGGGTCCAGGTGCACCAGCGGGTTCAAGGACAAGCGGCCCATTCGCTGCGCGGTGTTATCGCCCAGGCGAAATGCGGCCCAGGCATGGGCGAATTCGTGCACGTCAATGGAGATCAACAGCGCGACCAGAGAGATGATGATGCCTTGGAGATCCAGGTTTGAAAACATGCTTCCTCATTATTTCGGGCAGGTGTGATACAGTTGCAGCATTATAGCACAGGAAGGCGGTTTGAAGAAAACAGGAATAGCAGAAAGGCCGACCGAGGAAACGTGCACTGGGGGCAGAAACGACGGGAGCGCCAGGGATTGGCTATCCCCTGGCGCTCTTGGCGACGAGAGAACGCTCACATCTCTCGTCTGCTATTCTAGCACATCTGCCCCTGCCTTGCTTGACGCTTTCCTTGCGTCTTCCTTACGATTGCCCGCTGTTCGCACTATGTTGGGGTCGCGTCAGCCGCTGAAGCCGCCGGAGGCGAGGTGACAGAACCGCCCCTACGCCAGTCGGGAGTGCGTTTCGGTCTGACGCAGGCTCCTGAGCCAGGGAGCGCGATTTGCCCACCACGCCGAGATGTGCTATAATCTCGACGCTTGGCAGACTGGGGCATGCGCCTCGGTATTCCAGCGGTGTCTTGGCTGCCACAGATGAAAAACAGAAAGGAAGGAACAAGAACGTGTCCCTCTCAAGAGAGGAAAAGGAAACCATCATCCAGGAATACCGCACCCATCCCGCCGATACCGGTTCGCCGGAGGTCCAGGTGGCGCTGCTGACCACGCGCATCAGTCTGCTCACCGAGCACCTGAAGGCACACAAGCACGATGAGCATTCGCGGCGCGGGTTGCTGAAGATGGTAGGCCAGCGTCGTAGACATCTGGCCTATCTCGGCAAAGTGGATCACCGGCGCTATCAGGGTCTGATCCAGCGCCTGGGTCTGCGGAAGTAAGGCCATGGGGGCGAGCAGATGCAGAGGAGATCTGCTCGTTTCTTGTGCCTGACCTTGAGTCTGCTCACCGTTGTTCCTCGGCATGAGATCAGCGGTGACAGGAGTTGCGCGTTCTAAAGGACGAGACACAAAAACAAGAAAGCCGGTTCTGGAAAGGTCAGAAACCGGCAACTGAGCGGTCTGGCAAACGGCTAGAGGCGCAGGAATTGGAGAGCGTGACCAACTTCAAAGTCCAAAGCTCAAAATCCAAAGTTCAAAGCTCTGGGTCACAGGTTCTTTTGGGTTTTGAACTTTGATCTTTGGATTTGGTGATGGTCTCCAGTCCCTGACCTCTCGCCCGCCAGACACCCGCGACGTCACCGTCGCGGGTGTGGCGCGTCTGCTTTCAGCAGTGCGTCATCACACAAATCGAGGAGCCAGGCTCGCAGCATAGCCTGCCTCCGATCAGAATCAGAGGTAAGAGGACTTCACAATGCAAAAGTACCAATTCAACGCTCGCATCGGCGAGCACGACATCATCATCGAGACCGGCACGCTGGCCAGCCAGGCTGGCGGCGCCGTCACCGTGCGCACAGGCGATACCGTCGTCCTGGCCACGGCCACAACCTCGCAGAAACCCCGTGAGGGAATTAATTTCTTTCCCCTCACCGTAGACTACGAAGAGCGGCTCTATGCCGCCGGGCGCATCCCCGGCAGCTTCTTCCGCCGCGAAGGACGCCCTAGCGAAGCGGCCATCCTTCTCTGCCGCCTCGTGGATCGCCCGCTGCGGCCCCTTTTCCCCATGGGCTACCGCAACGACGTCCAGGTCATCCTTACAGCGCTCTCGGCCGATCAGGATAACTACCTGGATATTCCGGCCATCATCGGTGCTTCCACGGCACTGACGATCTCCGATATTCCCTTCGCTGGCCCTGTGGGGGCCGTGCGCGTCGGCTACATAGATGGCGAGTACATCTTCAATCCCACGGCCCAACAGATGGAGCACAGCATCCTTGACCTGCGCATGGCCGGCACGGAGGATGCGATCCTGATGGTGGAAGCGGGCGCCCACGAAGTGCCCGAGGATATGATCGTCGAGGCGCTTAAGCTGGGCCACCAGGAGATGCAGAACGTCATCCGGGTTCAGCAGCAGATGGCCGCCGACCTGGGCAAGCCTAAGCTATCGTTTGCCCCTGGGGCGCCTTCAGATGAAGCGCGAGCGGCCGTGGACGCGCGGTTAGGGGATCGCCTGGCCGAGATCATCGGCAGCGATGTGTCCAAGGAAGAGCGCAACGCCGCGCTGGATGCGCTACGAGAGGAGTTGGCCGCCGACTTCGAGGATGCTTTCGAACCACAGGAGGGCAAGGCGATCTTCGACGAGGCCCTCAGGCAAACCGTGCGGCAGCGCATCCTCGACGAAGGGATTCGCCCTGATGGACGGGACACCAAGACCATTCGTCCCATTTCCTGTCAGGTGGGCATACTGCCGCGCACGCACGGCAGCGGCCTTTTCACTCGTGGGGAGACCCAGGTGCTGACCATCGCCACCTTGGGCACGCCCAGAGAGGCCCAGACGCTGGATACGCTGGCGCCCGAAGAGAGTAAGCGTTACCTGCACCATTACAACTTTCCTCCCTATTCCACAGGTGAGACCTGGCCTTTGCGCGGCCCCAAGCGCCGCGAGATCGGACACGGTGCGCTGGCGGAGCGCGCCCTGGCCCCCATGCTCCCGGACAGGGACGAATTCCCCTACACCATCCGCCTGGTGTCGGAGGTGCTGTCGTCCAACGGGTCCACTTCTATGGCCGCTGTCTGTGGCAGCACCCTGGCGCTGATGGATGCCGGCGTGCCCATCAAACAACCCGTGGGCGGCATCGCCATGGGGCTGATCGCGGATGGCGGTCGCTATGCGATCCTCAGCGACATCCTGGGCATGGAAGACCACCTGGGAGACATGGACTTCAAGGTCGCCGGCACCCGCTATGGCATCACCGCCCTGCAGATGGACATCAAGGTCAAGGGGCTCAGCTACGAGATCCTGGAGCAGGCCCTGCACCAGGCACACGAGGGACGGCTGCACATCCTGGGCAGAATGCTGGAGGTGCTGCCGGCGCCACGAGCGGAGATGTCACCCTACGCGCCGAGCATCGTGACCATTCACGTGGACCCGGAAAAGATCGGCAAGATCATCGGCCCCGGCGGCAAGGTCATTCGTGCCCTCCAGGAAGAGCACGGCGTCAAGATTGACATCGAAGATGATGGCTCCGTCTACATCGCCGCCACCGATGCCCTGGCCAGCAAGGCAGCCATCGCCGAGATCGAAAAACTGGTAGAGGAACCGGAGATTGGCAAGATCTACACGGGCAAGGTGGTGCGCACGGAAAACTACGGCGCTTTCGTGGAAATCCTGCCCGGTGTGGATGGCCTGGTGCACATCTCGCAGTTGGCCGACTATCGGGTGCCCAGCGTGGATGACGTGGTCCGGTTGGGGGACGAGATCATGGTCATGATCATTGACATTGATCCCGTCACCCACAAGATTCGTCTCTCCCGCCAGGCCGTGCTGGAAGGATGGTCGGCGCAGGAAGCACGTGACCGTGACCGCCGCCCTTCCGGCGGGCAGCGCTCGTCCCGTCCCCGGTCGGGCGACTTCTCCGACAGAGACTCGAGGTCAGGTGACAGCGGGGGGCCTCGTCGAAGACGCTGAAATCGGCTGATGCCCACCATAGCTGATCACGACCACAGGGCAACTGATGATGCCGAGCGATAACCTCATGCTCAACGACGTACAACAGGCCGATTCTGAACCCCAACCGACCTGGGGCAAACGGATCGTGGCTATCTGGCGCGAGCTGCTGGAGACGGTTATCCCGGCGGTGCTCATTGCCCTGTTCATCCATGCCTTCCTGGCCCAGGCGACGAGAGTTTACGGCCTGAGCATGGAGCCCAACCTGCATACCGACCAGCGGCTGATCGTGGAGAAGGTCTCCTATCGTTTCCACGGCCCGCAGCGGGGCGACATCGTGGTTCTCAAGCGGCCAGAACGTCCCGAGGACGAGTTGCTGATCAAGCGCGTCGTGGGGCTGCCCGGCGAAGAGGTGAGCATTCGCGACGGTCGCGTATACGTTGATGACCGCCCGCTGGATGAGCCATATCTGGAATGGGACACGGGGGGGAACTACGGCCCCGTGCGCGTGCCCCCGTTGCACGTGTTCGTGATGGGTGATAATCGCGGGGCTTCTAACGACAGCCGCGTGTTTGGTCCCGTTCACCGCAACGAGATTCTCGGTCGAGCCTGGGTTTCCTACTGGCCACCGGACGAGATGGGCCTGGTTGAGTAAGAGCTACCCGGACGAGCCACTCCTCATTCTCAATGGATAGACGAAGGACGAAGGAACGGTGACCAATTCGTCCTTCGTCGTTCGTCTTTCGTCACTTTTTTGCTCAATGTGCAAGGCTTTGGCAGGTTAGGTACTGAACTATGGACACCCGTTGGAGTCCATTGACCAAAGGCATTGTCATCGTGGGCAGCCTGATTGCTGCTGTCTGGGTGTTCTTCCGCTTCAGCCGGCTGCTGCCCCCGTTGATCGTGGCCATCATGTTGGCCTACCTGGTGAGTCTGCCGGTCTCCTGGATCGTGCGCCGCACACGCTGGCCGCGCACGCTCCTGGTGGCCGGCTTTTTCGTTGTCTTGATCGTGCTGCTGATCCTGGCCCCGGTGCGGATCACGCCGCGTTTGGTGGATCTGATACGGGCGTTCAACGTGAACCTACAGGGGGTCATTGCCGACATCGAACAGTTGACGACCGAGCCTCTCATCCTGTTCAATGTGGAAATCCCCACGGCTGACCTGGTCACCCGAGTGACTAGTGCTCTGACCGATCTGCTTTCTCCCTTCGCCACCGGCGCGATTTCCTTTGCCTTCGGCGTCGCCTCCACCGTCGGCTGGCTGCTCTTCATCCTCATCACCTCCTTCTACATGGTCAAGGACTCGGACAAGTTCGCCCGTTGGGTGCAAGAGCGCATTCCCCCGGCTTACGAGGCGGAGTTTTGGCAACTGGGTCAAGGACTGGCCGAGATCTGGAACGGCTTCTTCCGCGGCAGCATCATCGTGGGCATCATAGACGGCATCGTCTTCTCCATCGTGCTCTCCATCATTGGCATGCCCAACGCGCTCACATTGGCACTCATCGCCGGCCTGCTTTCGCTGATCCCCAGCGTCGGTCCGGTGATCGCTGCCATCCCAGCCGTGCTTTTGGCGCTGTTCCAGGGTTCCACCTACCTCCCACTGAGCAAGTTCTGGTTTGCCTTCCTGGTGGGGATGATCTATCTGGCCGTTTTCGAGGTGGACAGCCTCTACACGGTGCCCCGCATCGTGGGACGGCGGGTGCGGTTGCATCCGGCGCTGGTCATCATCGGCGCTGTGGGCGGCGCGTTTCTGGGCGGGCTGCTGGGCGTGTTGCTGGCCGCCCCCGTCATCGCTTCGCTAAAAACCGTCGGTGGCTACGTCTACCGCAAGCTCTTTGACCTGGAACCCTTTGCCCTGCCCGCCGTGCCCGCTGGCGCATTGGAAGCACAGAGGCAGGGAATGATCGCCGGCCAGCCGGTGGAGGCGGTGTTTTTCGATCTGGATGGCACGCTGATCGAAACCGACGACGCGCTGGTGGAGCAGTGGGCAGAGCGGCTGGGCCGGGTAGCATGGCTCTTCCCCGGTCGTGACACGCAACGTGCTGCCCGCCGTCTGGTGATGGCCGCCGAGAGACCGGTCAACGGCCTGGTCACCTGGCTGGACCGTCTGGGTCTCGACGATGAGACCTTCAGGCTGGGCCGCCGACTGCGCTGCTGGCGTCACCGCGTACCCCCGTCTGAGATCCGGCTGGTAGACGGCGCTGAGGAGACGCTGCGCGCGCTGAGCGGTCGCTATCGTCTGGGAGTGGTCACCACTCGATCACAGGCGGAAGCGGAATCGTTTCTGAACAGCGCCGGGCTGCGCGGAATGATGGAAGTGGTCATCGCCCGCGATACCAGCCCGCGGCTCAAGCCCCATCCACAACCCGTGCAGGAGGCCGCGCAGCAACTGGCGGTAGACGTGGCCCGCTGTGTTCTGGTGGGCGACACGGGGGTAGACGTGCGCGCGGCCAAGGCGGCGGGCGCGCTGGCCGTGGGGGTGCTCAGCGGCTTTGGCGAACGGAAGGATCTGCGGCTGGCTGATTTGGTCTTGGAGAGTGTCAGAGAGTTGGCGGAGTGGCTGTAGTTAAAGGGAAAGAAGGGAAAAGAGGGAAAGGGGTCTGAGGGGAACGGACAAGACTAAATGGAAAACGCCGGGGCGAGAGCCTCGGCGTCTTGATTCCTGCGATGCGAGAGCTCGAAAGTTCAGGGCCCCACCCAGAGGTTCGGCCCGAAGGGTTGACAGATGGCAGTTCCTTCGGGAACCTGGAACCTGCAACCTTCGAACCTGCAACTAGCCTGCCAGCCGCTGCAGCCACAGCGGCATCCACAGCTCGCCGATGTCCAGGAGGTTCAGCGTCAGCGAACCGAGCAGGATCAGGAGGCTGAAGGCGATGAGCACGTAGTCCCTCGGTTGGTACTTCAGCTCCTTCAACCAGGTGCGCGGCCCCGTGCCAAAGGCCCGCAGGTCCATGGCGTCAATGACCTCTTCACCTCCCACGACCGAGCCGATGGTGATGGGGATGAGCAGCGGGGCCATGTTGCGGATCTGGCCGATCAGTCCTATGCCGACCCGCTCCAGCTCGTAGCCGCGAGCCTTCTGCGCGTCCATGGTGACGGTGAAATCCCGCCCCAACGAGGGAATGAAGCGAAAAGCCAGGTCCACGGCGAAGGCCAGCTTGTCGGGCAAGCCCAGCCGGCGGAAGGTGATGCCGTACTGGGCGGGGTGGATGGTGAAGGGTATGACCACGGCCAGCAGTGCGAAGCTCATGATGCGCGTGAGTTGGCTGACGAGGTACATCACCCGCTCGGCGCTGAGGCGGGGGCTGAGGGTGAGGCCGAGGAGGTGGAACGGCGTAGGCTCCCAGAGGAAGTGCGTATCCGCGTACACCCCGGCCTCACCCCGCCCCGTCAGCGCCGTAGCCAACGACAGGATGGTGGCGATGATGCCGATCACCAGCCAGAAGCGGCGCGTCTCGCGCCAGCTCAGTTTGGCCAGCACGAACTGCACGATGCCCAGCAGCAGGAAGAAGGCCACGAACCTCAGGTCCCAGAACTGCATGATGGCCACCATAGCGCAGAGCAGAAAGATGATGCGCCCCCGCGGGTCCAGCTTCTGGATGATCGTATTTCGTTCCTTGTAATTCCAGGTGATCAACATCTACACAACTCCAAACTCTAAACTTCAAACTTCCAAGCTCGCCAGGGTGATGTGGCCCTTGTTTTGGAGTTTGAAGTTTGAGCTTTGAAGTTCATTTAGCGTCCGGCGCGCCCTCTGGCCTGCTGCCAGGCGGCGTACAGCAGCGGCGTCAGGATGGCCGAGAAGAGGATGTTGGGGCCGGCCGCCGGCACGAACTCGCCCAGGAAGGCGGTCAGGAAGCTGTAGCCGTTGATGAACATGTCGGCGAAGGCGGCGAAGCCGAAGCCGATGATCATCCCCAACGTGCCCCAGATGACGATGTGCCGCGTGTCCTCGTTTGCCAGCCAGGCCGTGATGGCCTGGCGCCGGGTGAACAGGAAAGCGACCAGCAGGACTTGCAGCGCCGACCACAGGATCAGCAACCAGGAGCGGTTGATGATGCCCATGATGAGCATGCCGAGCGTGAGCACGACGGCCAGAGCGGGCCAGGCCTGCGGAACCAGCGCCAGCACCGCGGTGACGGCCAGGATCACCAGCATGATCCACCACCACCCGCCCATGGTTTGATCCATCCACGGATGGGAAACGTCGGGGAAGAGCAGGAGAAGCAAGACAACGAGGGCCAGCACGACGACGCAGACGATAAAGATGGTGCGCCAGTTCACCTTGCGCTTGCGGACGAAGTACATCGCCGCCAAGCCAGGAATGAGGCCCATCAGCCCGTTGGCTATATCCCAGGCGGGATACACTCCCCAGCCGGTCAGGGCGTCGCCCAGGATGTTGCCCACGAACCCGGCGAAGAAGCCCACCGCCGGGCCAAAGGCGATTCCGAAGAAGACGGGGATGGCCACCACAGGCCGCAGGGACACCAGGCTCACCGAGGGCACGGGGATGGTGTTGAAGGCCAGGCTGAGCAGACCGTACAGCGCCGCGCCCAGGGCCATCATCACCACTTCTCGTGTCCCGATCTTCCAGTACTCGGGGTCGGAGAAGAGGACGTAGAGGATGTAGATGACGATGGCGCCGATGATCGTCCACACCAGCCAGCCGCCGAAGAAGCTGCCGGTGTCGCCGGCCAGCGCCCTGCTGGTGATCCCAGCCAGTTCTTCGCCGATAGGCGAGGCATTCTTGAGGGCGTTGACCAGACCGCCCCCGTAGAACAGCAGGGCGACGATGACGATGCCGATGATGAGAGGCAGAATCGGTTTGACGTACTTGTTCATGGCAAATTCCTCCTTTTGCCGTCATGAAGTATGATCTCTTCGCTCCCTCTGATCTGGACCGCTGGGGCAGGAGCGATCGCCCCGGCGGCGGGGAAACAATTGTGTTGCGCTATCACCCCCTTTCCGGGCCGGGTATCAGGTACCAGCGATCGGTGATCAGGAATGCCCTGATCTCTGATACCTGATCACCGGTACCTGGTCACTGATCAAGCAGCGACGCTAACGCCTCCGCCCTGTGAAAGCGTCCGGTTACCGGCAGCAGCTTCAGGTTCAGATCGAGCAGCGATGTGGGCACGATGCGGCAGCGCTGCAGCAGGGCCCGGTCGGCCAGCACCTGCTCCGGCGGCCCGTCGGCGGCGATGCTCCCCTCGAACATCAAGATCACCCGATTGGCGAAGCCAACGGCCAAATCCAGGTCGTGGGTGATGAACAGAATGGCCGAGAAGAGATCCTCCTGCTCGGCGCGCAGCGCCAGGATGGAGTTCATGAAGCTGGTATAGTTGCGGTAGTCCTGGCCCGCCGTGGGTTCGTCCATGGCCAGGATCTTGGATTGCATGGCCAGCACGGCGGCGATGGTCACCCGCTTCTGCTGGCCAAAGCTCAGCGCCAGCGGCGGATACTCCTCCAGTCCTCGCAGGTTGAGGATGTCTATGGCCCGCTTCACGTTGCCCTGCACGGTCTCCTCGTCGAAACGCAGGTTGCGCGGCCCGAAGGCCAGTTCCTCCTGCACGGTGGGTGCGAAGAGCATGTGCGTGGGGCTTTGGAAGACGTAGCCCAGGGTGCGGGCCACCTGCGCGGTGCTGATCCGCCGCGTGTCCTGCCCTTCCACCCGAACGGCGCCCTCCTGCGGCTTGAGCAGGCCGATGGCCTGCTTGACCAGCGTGGTCTTTCCGGCGCCGTTGGGCCCCAACAGGGCGATGATGTCACCCCGGCGGATGGTCAGCGAGACATCGTGCAGCACCGGCTGCTCCGGCTCGTAGTAGAAGGAGACGTGATCGAACTCCACCAGCGGCGGGCGACCGTTGCTGGGCGCGGGCGGCGGGGGCGGCGGCACCTCCTCCTGCGTTTCCCGCGCCTGCCTCAGCACCATCGGCGCTGGCAGCTTCAGTTCCCGGTAGTCGGCGATGGCCAGGAAGCCATCGGTGGGGCCGAAGTAGCGCTGCTCGCCGTCGCTGAGGAAAAGCGCCTGGTCGGGCCGGGCCTTGAGTATATCCTCCACGCGGTGCTCGATGAGCAGCACCGTCTTGCCCTCGTCGGCCAGGCGGCGGATGAGCGCCAGCGCTTCCTGAGAGGAAACCGGGTCCAGCGAGGCCAGCGGCTCGTCCAGCAGGAGGATGTCCGGCTGCATGGCCAGCACGCCGGCCAGGGCCACCTTCTGCTTCTCGCCGCCGGAAAGGCTGAAGGTCTCCCGATCGCGCAGGTGGCTGAGGCCCAGGTAGTCCAGCACCCACTCCACCCGCTCGTGGATCTGCCGGCGCGGCAGCCTCAGGTTCTCCAGCCCGAAGGCCACTTCGTTGAGCACGTAGCTGCCCACGACTTGTTTTTCCGGGTCTTGCAGCACCGTGCCCACCATCTGCGAGATCTGCGCCAGCGGCAGCGGCGTGGGATCTTTCCCGAACAAGCGAATCGTGCCGGCGAGCTGCCCGCCCTTGTAGCTGCGGGGGATCAGGCCGTTGACGCAGCGCATCAGCGTCGTCTTGCCACAGCCACTGGCCCCGGCTACCAGGATCAGCTCGCCCTGGTCGGCCTGGAAGGATATGCCGCGCAGCGCCGGTTCCTGGCGGGTGCGATATTGAAAGTGGAGTTCTTCAACCTGCAGGGGCAGATGCCCGTTTCCGTTCACCTCTCACCACCCGAATCAATCCCCATGTTCCCAAGTGATAGAACCCCATCCATATGCTGCCGTCGCGCTTCTCCCCATCTCCTTGTCTCCCTGTCTCAGTCCCCCAGCGTCTTGCCGTAGGCGAAGAGGTTGCCGGCCTGGTAGATGTCCATCTGGACCTTGG
>JACKQG010004345.1_pt1 | contig 16499 bp, 16 predicted proteins | sample 8237621 | NCBI WGS metagenome assembly JACKQG01 (sample SAMN15677084, study PRJNA649215) | marine metagenome | biome: marine; feature: Black Sea; material: saline water; isolation source: suspended particulate matter (SPM) from the Black Sea western gyre | collected 2013-06-09/2013-06-10 | depth...
TTCTTTTCCGTCTTTCACAGAGTTGATGATTCTTACCCCATCAAATAAATGGGCGATTAAAATAGGAGTATTAAATTCATCATCCATTGCGCTATAGCATTTTTTCTCTAGCTCGGTTACATCATAAGTTGAGCGTTCTAGCGGTTTTAATTTTTGCAAAGTTTCCATTGCATTTAGTAATTTTGAAAATCCTTTTTCAGCCGCTTGAAGAGCTTCATTTCCAAAATCAAGGGTGCTTCTGTAATGTGCTTGTAATATAAAAAAACGAATGGTCATAGGAGAGTATGCTCGATCCAATTTCGCATGGTTTCCTGTAAAGAATTCTTCCAAATTGATAAAATTACCAAGAGATTTCCCCATTTTTTTACCATCAATAGTAATCATATTATTGTGGATCCAATAATTAACTGGACTACAATTATTACAAGCATTGGATTGGGCAATTTCTGCTTCATGATGCGGGAAAACCAAGTCCATTCCCCCGCCATGTATATCAAATGTTTTCCCAAGATATTTTTCGCTCATTGCCGAACATTCCATATGCCAACCCGGAAATCCTTCACCCCAAGGTGATGGCCATTTCATAATATGCTCAGGATTTGCTTTTTTCCAAATAGCAAAATCAACAGCACTTCTTTTTTCAGATTGACCATCTAATTCTCGGGTTCCCTCTAAAGTGTCTTCTATGTTTCTACCGGATAAAATGCCATACGGATATTTATCATTGTATTTATTGACATCCAAATAAACCGATCCATTTATTTCGTAAGCAAAACCATTTTTTAGTATTTGCTTGACCATTTCTATTTGCTCAATGATATGTCCTGTTGCTCTTGGCTCAATTGAAGGAGCTAAACAGTTTAGAGCATCCATAGCTTTATGATAACTGAGGGTGTAAAACTGAACAATTTCCATGGGCTCTAATTGTTCCAATCTTGCTTTTTTAGCTATTTTATCTTCTCCTTCATCCGCATCATTTTCCAGATGTCCGGCATCTGTAATATTTCGTACATATCTTACTTTGTAATGGGCATGCGAGAGATACCTAAAGACAATATCAAAAGTAATGGCAGGCCTGGCATGTCCCAAATGAGGATCGCCATAAACAGTAGGTCCGCAAACATACATCCCAACATGATTTTCAACTATCGGATTAAAGACCTCTTTTTGTCTTGTAAGGGTATTGTATATTTGAATTTTTCTACTCACTAAACTGTTAATTTATATTCCTTTTTCAAATTTACCATCATATCCTCAGTCATTTTTTCAAGCCTATATTCTAATTTCCATCCCCAATCGTTTTGTGCATGTTCATCATTAATTGATGAAGGCCAAGAGTCAGCAATTTTTTGCCTGAAATCACTCTTATAAGACATTTCAAAGTTAGGAATATGTTTTGAAACTTCAGCTGCAATTTCTTTTGGAGTAAAACTAACTCCCGCTAAATTATATGAAGATCTGATTTTTACTTGCTTTGCAGGCGATTCCATTAACTGAATTGTTGCGCGAATGGCATCCGACATATACATCATAGGTAGCTTGGTATTTTCAGATAAAAAACTTTCGTATTTACCAGTTTTTATAGCTTGATGAAAAATAGCTACTGCATAATCTGTTGTCCCTCCACCAGGAGCCCCTTTCCACCCAATTAGACCTGGATACCTAAGGCTCCTTATATCTACTCCAAATTTATTAAAATAATATTCATTCCATCTTTCACCGGCCAGTTTTGTAATTCCATAAACTGTGTTTGGCTCCATTATGGTATATTGTGGAGTGTGCTCTTTAGGAGTTGTTGGTCCGAAAACAGCAATTGAAGATGGCCAGAAAATCTTTTTGATTAGCCCGTCTTTAGCTAAGTCCAAAACATGAGAATGAGAGCGCATGTTTAATTCCCAACCCAGCTCAATATTTTTTTCAGCAGTTGCCGAAAGAAGAGCAGCAAGTAAATAAACTTGAGTAATTTTATGTTTTTTAACAACCTCTATAAGCAGGCTTTTATTCATGATGTCCAACTGCTCAAAAGGACCAGAATGCATTACTTCATCAGATGAAGATCGAATATCAGCAGCAATTACATTTTCATTACCGTAGATTTTTCTAAGCTCCATTACAAGCTCAGTTCCAATCTGGCCTGAAGAACCTATTATTAAAATTCTTTCTTGCATCTAAAAAATATTTCGACAAAGATAACATTATACATTATTTGGATAAGCTTATTTTTAAGACAATAAAATTTGAAGATTATATATCTTTGCATCACTTTTGTAAAACTAGTAAATGGATCCAAATACAGGCAAAAAAGGAATGTTTAACAAATTGAGTAAGCAACAAGGAATGCAATTACTCAAGCAAGAAGATTTTAAAAGAAAAACAATTTCTTTTTACCGCTATGTAATACTTGAAAATCCGAATAAATTAAGAGACGAGCTTTATGCAGATTGGCTTGAATTAGGTGTTTTGGGCAGAATTTATTTAGCCCATGAAGGTATTAATGCACAATTAAGCGTCCCAGAAAATAATTTTCTAGCTTTCATTGCCAATGTACATGCAAATAAATATTTTCTAAACATGGCTTTTAAAATTGCCGTGGAAGATAGGGGAGATTCGTTTTTTAAGTTAACAATAAAAGTTCGCAAGCAAATAGTGTCAGATGGACTTAAAATTGATGAGTATGATGTAACTAATGTTGGCAAGCATTTGACAGCAAAGCAGTGGAACAAAGCCATGGATAATGGAGCAATAGTGGTTGATATGCGCAATCATTATGAAAGTGAAATAGGAAAATTTAAAGGGGCAATTTGCCCTGATGTTGAAACGTTTAAAGAGGAGCTGCCGGCTGTAAAAGACATGCTAAAAGGAAAAGAGAAAGAGCCAATTCTCTTGTATTGCACCGGAGGAATTAGATGTGAAAAGACTTCTGCATATTTAAAACATTATGGGTTTCAAGATGTGAGTCAGTTGCATGGAGGGATAATAGATTATGCAAGACAGCTAAAGCAAGATGATAGTTTATCTAACAATTATATTGGAAAGAATTTTGTTTTTGATGAAAGGAGGGGAGAGCGTATTTCTGAAGATGTAATTAGTAACTGTCATCAATGTGGATCTCCATTTGACACACATGTAAATTGTAAAAATGTAAACTGTAATTTGTTATTTTTGCAATGCGAAAACTGTCAGACTAAATATAAAAACTGCTGCTCCATTGAATGTATAGAAATTAGCAATTTACCTACTGAGCAGCAAAAAGACATAAGAAAAGGATCTGGCAAAAAGAAGATGTATTACAGTCATAAAAGAGTTAACCTAAATCTAAAAAACAATGATTAGAATCACTAAAGAATTCAAATTTGAAATGGCCCATGCCCTTCATGGCTATGATGGACTTTGTAAAAATATCCATGGTCATTCCTATAAATTATGGGTAACCATAAGAGCAAAAGTAAGGCAGGAAAAAGCCCATAAAAAGGATGGCATGGTAATGGATTTTGATGTTTTAAAGAGTATTGTAAAGCCCGATATAATTGATAAATACGATCATTCATTAGTTTTAAATGCAAATTCTCCTCATGCTGAAATTGATTTTTCAGCATTTGAAAAAGTGTTTTTTTTGCCTTACCAACCAACTTCTGAAAATTTAGTTATGGATTTTGCTTTAAAAATTAAAAGTAAATTACCAGAGGGGATTGAACTGTATAAAGTAGTAATTTCAGAAACTGCTACTTCTTTTGCTGAATGGAATTGTGAGGATAATTAGAGTTTTTCAAGTAATTTTCATTACTTATAATATAGAATGATTATAAATATAACTTCTGCGCAAAATTATGATAGAATTGATAGTTTCCATTGCTTGGATTTTCTATTTTTGCACCCGAAAAATTTTACAAAATGATAATATTAATTGCGCTAGTTATATTTCTGGTAATTGTCACTTTAGTTCAGGTTACAAGAGTAAGTGAGTTACTATCTGAGATTAAAAATCAGGATGTTAATAAAGTAACAGATAGTGATAATAAAACCCAAGGAGTTTTATCATTAGTTGTAGGAGGGGCGTTTATATTATTTGTTATTTGGCAAATGATAGTATGGGATCACTTGCTATTACCGCCGGCAAGCTCTGTTCACGGAGCGCAAATAGACTCTTTAATGCAAGTTTCTATGGGGTTAATTTTAATTGCATTTTTTCTACTAATTCCTCTACTTTTTTTCTTTGCTTACAAGTATAGAGGAAATCAAAAAAACACAGCTTATTTCTTTGCTCATAACAATAAATTAGAGGTTGTTTGGACCGTTGTTCCTACGATTATACTTACAGCCTTAATTGTGTATGGCTTAAGAACTTGGGATAGATCAATGAATCCAGATGTTTCAACAGCTAAAGTTATAGAGGTTTATGCCGAACAATTTAAGTGGACGGCTAGACTTTCGGGGGATGATAATAAATTAGGCAAAGCTAATTATACATTAGTAAATGGAAAGAATGCCCTAGGGGTTGATATGAATGATGTAAATGCCATAGACGATAAATTAGTAAGAGAGGTGCATTTGGTGGTAAATAAACCAGTATTATTAAAATTCAGATCTCAAGATGTGATTCATTCGGCATTTTTACCACATTTTAGAGTACAGATGAATTGCGTTCCAGGTCTTTCAACACAATTTGCCTTTACTCCTACTCAAACAACTGCTGAAATGAAAGAGCAGGAAGGTAAAGATTTTGAATATATTTTATTGTGTAATAAAATTTGTGGTGCTGCACATTATAATATGCAAATGAGTTTTATTGTGGAGACCCAAAAAGAATATGACGCTTGGGTGGCTTCTCAGGAAATCTTATCGGAAAAATTATTAACCCAAAAATAATAAGATGTCAGATCATCATCATAAAGAAACATTTATAACAAAGTACATTTTTTGTCAGGATCATAAAATGATTGCAAAACAATTCTTAATCACAGGAATGTTTATGGCAGTTGTTGGAATGCTTATGTCTGCAATATTTAGAGTCCAACTTGCAAATCCTGGAGAAAGTTCTATTTTGTACAATCTTCTTCCAGGTAGCTGGATAAATGAAGCTGGGGCTTTAAACCCAGATAAGTATTTGGCACTAGTTACTATGCACGGAACAATTTTAGTTTTTTGGGTTTTAACTGCAGGGCTTTCAGGAACTTTTGCCAATTTTTTAATTCCACTTCAGATTGGAGCTAGAGATATGGCTTCAGGATTTTTAAATATGTTATCCTATTGGTTCTTTTTTGCTGCTACCATAGTTTTAATTTCATCTATATATGTTCAGGGCGGGCCTGCCTCTGGTGGATGGACAATTTATCCTCCCCTTAGTGCATTGCCTCAAGCAATTCCTGGGTCAGGAACAGGAATGACATTATGGCTTGTAAGTATTACACTTTTTGTTGTGGGATCTTTATTAGGAGGATTAAATTATATCGTAACGGTTTTAAATTTAAGAACTAAAGGGATGTCTATGAAAAGATTGCCTTTAACTGTTTGGGCACTTTTAGTTACAGCTATTTTAGGAGTGCTTTCATTTCCAGTACTTCTTTCCTGCGGATTACTATTAATATTTGACAGATCTTTTGGCACCAGTTTTTACCTTTCTGATATTATTATTAATGGCGAAATGCTGCACAATATGGGAGGTAGCCCAATTTTATTTGAACACTTATTTTGGTTCTTAGGCCATCCAGAGGTATACATTATTTTATTGCCGGCATTAGGGATTGTATCTGAAGTAATTGCTGTAAATTCAAGGAAACCAATTTTTGGATATAAAGCTATGATTGGAGCAATTCTATTAATTGCCTTTTTATCCTTTATTGTATGGGGTCATCATATGTTTGTGACTGGGATGAACCCTTTTCTAGGCTCAGTATTTACTTTTACTACTTTACTTATTGCAATTCCATCAGCAGTTAAGGTATTTAATTGGCTAGCTACACTTTGGAGGGCAAATATTCGATTTACTCCAGCAATGCTTTTTGCTATCGGTACAGTTTCGGCATTTATTACTGGAGGTTTAACAGGGCTTATTCTTGGAGATAGTGCATTGGACATAAATGTACACGATACTTATTTTGTGGTTGGACATTTTCATATTGTAATGGGACTTTCAGCTATATACGGGATGTTTGCTGGTGTGTATCATTGGTTCCCTAAAATGTACGGAAGAATGATGAATAAGAATTTAGGATATTTACATTTTTGGGGGACTTTTATATGTGCTTATGGAGTTTTTTTCCCTATGCACTTTTTAGGTTTAGCTGGATTGCCAAGAAGATATTATACTAATAGTGCATTTCCAATGTTTGACGGATTAAGTGATATAAATAGTATCATTACCTTTTTTGCATTAGCTGGAGCGGTAGTCCAAACAATTTTTCTTTTTAATTTCTTCTACAGTATTTTTAAAGGAACAAAGGCAACTCAAAATCCTTGGGATTCCAATACTTTAGAATGGACAACTCCTATTGAAAGAATACATGGTAATTGGCCAGGGGAATTGCCAGTTGTAGAGCGCTGGGCTTATGATTACTCTAAGCCAGGAGCGGATAAAGATTTTATCCTACAAACTACTCCATTTAAAAAAGGCGAAGAGGAACATTAATAATATGATTACAGTTCAAAATAGAGCCTTAAAACAACTCCTTTGGGTAGGTATGGGATCGATTTCAATGTTTTTTGCTGGCCTAACATCTGCATATATTGTACGAAAAGGGGAAGGAAATTGGGTTGAATTTGTTTTGCCAGATTGGTTTTGGTACAGCACCATAACAATTGTACTTAGTAGTGTGATATTAATTTTAGCCCAGCAAAATATAAAGAAAGATAAATCAATTTTTAGTTTAGTTTTAGGAGTTTTAGTTTTAGGATTATTGTTTACTTTTTTTCAATTTAATGGTTGGAATGAGCTAACAAGTAAAGGAATTTATTTAACAGGAAAAGGCAGTAATGTAGCGGGGTCATTTTTATACATATTAACCCTTGCCCATCTTGTACATTTAATAGGAGGGCTGATAGCTTTGTTAGTTACAGCAATAAATGCAAAAAGAAAAAAATACAGTTCTGAAAATTATTTAGGCTTAGAAATAGCATCTATTTATTGGCACTTTTTAAGTATCTTATGGGTATACTTATTTTGCTTCTTAACCTATTTATAATAATGAGAAAGAGGGTTTAAGTAAATAACAAAATCTTTATTTTTGTAAAGATTTTTAAATTTTTAAATTTATGTCAGATACAGAAAGTCACGGCAAAGCATGGGAAGGAGACGATAAGCCATATGTAGCTAGCTATGGAAAACTAATGATGTGGTTTTTCTTAATTACAGATACTCTTACATTTTCAGCCTTTTTAGCTTCTTATGGTTTTAGCAGATTTAAATATCCTGATATTTGGCCAAGTGCAGAAGATGTATTTACTCATTTCCCATTTTTACACGGGGATCATCCTTTGCTATTTGTAGCCTTAATGACTTTTATACTTATTATGAGCTCAGTTACCATGGTATTAGCTGTAAATTACGGACATAAAATGCAAAAGAATAAAGTTATTTTATGGCTATCCTTAACTATTGTGGGGGGGTGTATGTTCTTAGGTTCTCAGGCTTGGGAATGGGGCCATTTTATACATGGAGATAAAGGAGGGATAGATACAAAAACAGAATTTGTTGTGCATATTGCTGAGGGAGAAAAATTATCTTCTGTTTATACTATCATGGGTGTAAATAGTCATGATGGAAATCATCATCATTTTACAGTAGAAGAAGTTATTGCAAAACTTCAGACTCAAACTGAGTACAATATTAGAAAAGCAGATAAAGAATATTTGTCAAATGAAGAATCAATAGAATATCTTAAGAAAAATGCAACTAAAGTTTTGTTAGGAGCAAATCTAGTAGATAATGAATATGGGCATAGATTATTTGCAGATTATTTCTTTTTCATTACAGGATTTCATGGCTTTCATGTATTTAGTGGAGTTATTATTTTAATTGTGATTTTAATTAATGTAATCAAAAACACATATGAAAAAAGAGGTCATTATGAAATGGTTGAAAAAGTAGGGCTTTATTGGCATTTTGTCGATTTAGTGTGGGTATTTGTATTTACATTCTTTTATTTGGTTTAATTAAAATATAGCAATTATGACAGACAATAAACATGAAGGTAATTGGTGGGTTTGGAAAGTATTCTGGATCTTATTAGGATTAACAACTTTTGAAGTATTATTGGGAATGTATAAGCCTGTTTTCTTAAATGAGACAATTTTTTTAGGTACTAAATTATTAAATCACGTATTTATTGTGCTAACTTTAGTTAAGGCGGCATATATTGTTTTAACATTTATGCATTTAGGTTTTGAGCGTAAAAGTTTAAAATGGACCATTCTTTTACCAGCATTTATATTGGTTCCGTATTTACTTTTTATTGTGTTAAGTGAGGGGGCTCATGCATACCTAATGCTGTAGTTTATATTTTTATGAAATCAAGTAAAAAAGTTGTAATACTCACTATTTTTTTATTATTGGTATTACCTCCAATAGTTTATTTTTATGTTACTAGAGGATTCAACACTTTTATGAAATTAGAAGTTGTTGGAGAGAAGAATCATAAAATTGCCGAATTTTCTTTTATCAATCAAAAAAGTGAAGTAGTTAATAATGATAGCCTTAAGGGTAATATTTATATTGCTAATTTCTTTTTTACTTCATGCCCTACCATTTGTCCAATAATGACAAAAAATATGGCTTACGTTCAAAAGCAACTGGCCGTATATCCAGACATCAAATTTTTATCACATACAGTCGACCCTCAAAATGATACCCCTAAAAAGATGTTAGATTATGTAAATGATTTAAAAGCTAAAAATGTTTATATTAATTTAGCTAACTGGGATTTTGTTACGGGGGATAAAGATGAACTTTATGCAATAGCGCAATCTTATTTTGTAAATGTAAGTATGGATTCTTTAGCTCCTGGAGGCTTTTTACATTCGGAATACTTTGTATTAATTGATAAAGAAGGAAGAGTTCGTTCAGGTATTGACCAATATAATAATCCAGTTGGAGTTTATGATGGGACAAATGAAGCCCAGATGAAAGATTTAATAAATGATGTTAAAGTTTTAATGGCTGAATATAAAAGACCAACTAAAGAAAAAGAAAATGAAAAATAAATTTTTGCTTTTGGGTTTAATATTGCTAGTTTTTCAAGCTAAATTAAATGGACAATGCGCCATGTGTAAGGCAGTAGTAGAGGCAAATTTAAAGGAAGGCGGTAGTGCTGGAGCTGGATTAAATGAAGGGATTCTTTATTTGATGGCAACGCCTTATATTATCATTATGCTATTCGGACTTTTTTATTTTTTACAAAAAAGAAATCAAAAGCCAACGGCATAATTCTTTACTATGCTTAAATATTTCGGACAATTATTGAAATTTAAGCTGTCTATTACTGTAGTTTTTTCAGCTATAATTGGGTATTTGCTAGGCTTTGACCAGTTTAATCTACAGCACTTTATCTATTTGATTTTTGGGGGATTTCTGGTAACAGGATCTGCAAATGCTTTCAATCAAATTCTTGAAAAAGAGAAAGATAAATTAATGCAAAGAACTGTAGTTCGTCCACTACCACAAGCCAATTTAAGTGTTCTGCAAGCAGTCATTTTTGCATTTATTATTGGAGGGATAGGCTTATTTTTATTAAATAAAATTAACCCTCAAGGAAGTCTTTATGGAGTAATGTCAAAGTCATCTTTTTTTGGTTTGATTTCTATTTTATTATATGTTCTATCATATACTCCACTTAAAAGAGTTTCTACTATCTCTATTTTTGTAGGAGCAATACCAGGTGCAATTCCTTTTTTATTAGGTTATGTAGCGGCAACTGATAATTTTGGACTGGCCTCTGGAGTATTATTTGCTATTCAGTTTTTTTGGCAATTTCCTCATTTTATTGCTATCGCTTGGGTACAGCATGACGATTATAAAAAAGCGGGATTTAAAATGCTTTTTGGGGGAGAGAAAAATAAATATCCTGGTTTAATTTCAATTGCTACTTCAGTTTGTATGACGGGAATTTCTGTAGCTCCTTTCTTTTTTGAGATACCAGGCTTAACATTATCTATTTATGGGTTTATAGTGGTGTTATTATTAGGAATTTGGTTCACTTTAAAATCTATAAAATTGTATCAAAATACAGATGATATTTCAGCAAGAAAATTAATGCTTTCTTCTTTTGCATATTTGCCTCTTATGCAGTTGGTGTATGTTACTGACCGATTTTTAACTTAGGATTGCTTAAATATAGCTAAGTTAAAAACTAACGATAGCAGTAGCAAAAAGGCAATAATTTGGTGAGTAAGCGCAAGTGAAATTGGGGCAATCATAATAAGAGTTAAAATACCCAATAAGGTTTGTAAAGAAACAATTGTAGGTAAAATATTAAGTGATTGATTTTGTAATTTGGAGAGCTCTATTTTTTTCCCCTTTTGCCAAATATAAAATGTAAAAGCTACAATAATTAGAGCTAAAGTTCTGTGTATAAATTGGTATCCAGCTCCAGGATCTAGAAAAACAGATTCAGGAATCCATTGCTCACCCATTTTAGGCCAAGTTTTATATATTCTACCAGCCTTTAATCCAGCCACAAACGCCCCATAAATTATTTGTATAACCACTAAAATAAAAAGACCTACTAAATGGTAAAAAATGGATTTATTTCCTTTCCTATTTGATGGAAGAATTAGAGATAATGCAATCCATAAGGTGTAAGAGCAGGTTAAAAATGCTGTTATTAGATGAACTGCTAATCTAAAATGACTTACATCAGGCCTATCAACCAAACCGCTTTTTACCATCCACCAGCCAATAAGCCCTTGGGAAGCTCCCATAATTAATAGTATGCAAGTTTGTATGATTAACTTTTTTGAAAGTTTCTTTTTAATTAAAAAATAACAAAAAGGAATTAGAAACACAATACCTAATAACCGACCCATCATTCGGTGTAAATATTCCCAAAAAAAGATAGCTTTAAAATCACTTAATATAAAGTGAGAATTCATTTTCCCTTCAGGAGTTGCTTTATAGATGTCAAAAGCAGCAATCCATTCTTTCATATTTAATGGAGGAGCTCCGCCAAGTAATTTCCAGCTTGACATTGAAAGTCCTGAATCGGTAAGTCGTGTAATTCCACCAATTAAAACCATTGTGAAAATTAGAAAACATCCCGATAAAAGCCAAATAATTACGGATTTGTTTTCCTTCATCTTAGTAATAAGGGGAAATTAAAATATAGACCAAAACTCCTGTTGCCGATACATATAACCAAATAGGGAAAGTTATTCTGGCAATTTTTTTATGCTCCTCAAAATTTTCTTTTAATGCTCTTGATAAAGTAACAAGAACTAAAGGAATAATTATAGCAGATAATGCAATATGTGAGATTAAAATAAAATAGTAGAAGTACTTTAAAAATCCTTCTCCTCCATAGCTAACAGGATCATGAGTTGCGTGATGGATTACATAGGAAACTAGAAAAATTGTAGAGAGGATCAATGAGATATAAATTAGTTTTTGGTGTAGCTCTTTATTCCCATTCTTAATGGCTTTTATTGCAAAGATTAAGGTGAAAAATACAGTTCCATTTATTGTAGCATTTAGAAGTGGTAAAAAATCTATTTCAACTCCTGAAAATTTAGGGGTTATGTAAAGCAGCCCAACTAAAATCGGTACTACTAAAGACAATATAATAATAAGAGGCTTGTGATTCATCATAGTTTGTTATTTTAATTTTATATGTAATTCTGTCAATTGATCCTCAGCAATATTAGATGGTGAATCAATCATAACATCTCTTCCAGAATTGTTTTTAGGGAAAGCTATAAAGTCACGGATACTTTCTTGACCACCCATTATGGCGCAAAGCCGGTCAAAACCAAATGCGACACCACCATGGGGAGGGGCGCCATATTCAAAAGCCTCCATAAGAAAACCAAATTGATCTTTTGCTTCATCATCTGAGAATCCTAAATGTTGGAACATAAGTTTTTGTAATGTTTTATCATGTATTCGGATACTTCCTCCCCCAATTTCATTTCCATTGAGGACCAAATCATAAGCATTTGCTCTCACTGCTGCTGGATCGGTATCTAGTTTTTCTATGTCATTTGGTTTTGGAGAAGTAAAAGGGTGGTGCATGGCGTGATATCTTTTAGAATCTTCATCCCATTCTAATAAGGGGAAGTCCAATACCCAAAGAGGGGCAAATTCTTGGGGGTTTCTAAGGCCCAATTCGTTTGCTAAATGCAATCTTAATGCAGAAAGTGCTTTTCTTGTTTTTTCTGTTTCGCCTGCCATTATCAAGAGCAAATCCCCTTCTTTACATCCAGCTTTTTTAGCCCAAGCATTTCTTGAGTTTTCATCAAAGAATTTATCAATTGTTGATTTTGAAGTTCCGTCTTCACTGTATTTGCAGTAGATAAGTCCAGTTGCCCCAACTTGAGGAGTTTTTACAAAATCTACTAATTCGTCCAATTGCTTTCTGGTGTAATTTGCACATCCTTTTGCATTTATTGCAACTATTAATTCAGCACTATCAAATAGCCCAAAATCTTTTCCTTTGCACAAATCCGTCATCTCTACAAATTGCATATCAAAACGAATATCTGGCTTGTCAGAGCCGTATAATTTCATGGCCTCATCATAAGTCATCCTAGGAAAGTTTTTCAAATCTACTCCTTTTACTGCTTTTAAAATATGTCTGGTTAACCCTTCAAACATATTTAAGATATCTTCTTGTTCTACAAAGGACATTTCACAGTCAATTTGAGTAAATTCAGGCTGCCTGTCAGCTCTTAAATCTTCATCTCTAAAACACTTTACAATCTGATAATATTTATCCATTCCAGCAACCATTAACAGCTGCTTAAATGTTTGTGGAGATTGTGGAAGGGCATAAAATTGTCCCTCATTCATTCTGCTTGGGACCACAAAATCTCTTGCTCCTTCAGGAGTTGATTTAATTAAATAAGGCGTTTCCACTTCAATAAATCCTTGAGCGTCTAAATATTTTCTTGTTTCGGAAGCAACTTTTGCTCTTAGCATCAAGTTTTCTTTAACCGGTGTTCTTCTAATATCTAAATAGCGGTACTTCATTCTGAGCTCATCTCCGCCATCTGTTTCATCCTCAATTGTAAAAGGAGGTGTTTTAGATTTATTTAAAATAGTCAATCCAGTTACTTCAATTTCAATTTCACCAGTACAGATATTTTTGTTTTTTGAGGATCTTTCAATAACTTTTCCTTCAACTTGTATAACAAATTCACGGCCTAACTTCCTTGCACTAGTACACAAAGGAGCATTCACATCCATATTAAAAACCAGTTGAGTAATCCCGTATCTGTCTCTTAAGTCAACAAAAGTCATTCCACCAAGATCTCTTGTTTTTTGGACCCAGCCACTTAGAGTAACGAGCTTAGAAACATGAGTGATATTTAATATCCCGCAATTGTGTGTTCTTAGCATCTTTAAAATTATTTGGGGCAAATTTAACATATTAGTTTTGTAATTTAGCACTATGGAAATAAATCCTTTTAGTGATAATTATTTTATGAAAGAGGCCTTAAAAGAGGCTCAAAAAGCACTAGAAAAAAATGAAGTTCCTGTTGGCTGTGTAATAGTGTGTGACAATCAAATTATTGCCAGAGCACATAATTTTACTCAGAGGCTAAATGATGTAACTGCCCATGCCGAAATGCAAGCCTTTACTGCTGCAGCTGATTTTTTGGGAGGAAAATATTTAAATGAATGCACCCTTTATGTTACTTTGGAGCCCTGTGTAATGTGTGGTGGGGCAGCTTATTGGACCCAATTAAAAAAGATAGTTTATGGAGCAAAAGATATTACAAGAGGATATGCTCAACTGTCAGAAAATATTTTACATCCAAAAACAGAAGTTATTAGCGGAATTATGGCTACAGAATGTTCTAAATTATTAACTGATTTTTTTAAAACTAAAAGATAAATAAGCGTATTTTCGCGTCAATAAAAACATAAAAAATGAATTACCCAGAAGAAATGTGCGCCCCTATGCGTAGCGATTTAACATCAGTAGGATTTGTAGAATTAAGAACTCCTGAGGCTGTTTCAGCACTGTTAGACAAAAAAGAAGGAACTGTTTTAGTAATGGTAAACTCTGTTTGCGGCTGCGCGGCAGGCAATGCAAGGCCAGCTGTAAAAATGACAGCAGGGTTTGACAAAAAAGTAGATGTTTTTGCAACAGTTTTTGCTGGACAAGATATAGGCGCTACTGCAAAAGCTAGAGAATATATGGCTCCATTCCCACCCTCATCACCTTCTATTGCGGTTTTTAAGGATGGCAAATTAGTACATTGTATAGAGCGCCATCATATTGAGGGGAGATCGGCTGAAATGATAGCCGATAATTTAAAAGATTGCTTTGACCAAATTTGCTAATTAGCTTTTGCGCTAATATTTCTAGTGTTTAAAATTAAAAAAAGGGATTATTAAAAACTTTTCTTGATGGCTATTTTAAGCAAGTTATTTTTTTATAGAGTGTAATTAAAAAATTTGTATCTTGCGCGATTAATAAAAGACTATAAACTTTCGAAATAATATGAAGAAGATATTCCTTTTAACGAGTATAATTGTATTGGCATTTTCATCCAATGTTTTTGCTCAACCTACAAATCTTGGATGGTCAACCATTACACCTACTTCTGCAATTTTATCATGTAATGCTACTCCTTGTACTGCTATATCTACTACTGTAAGCTTAAGGTACAGAGTTGTGGGAGGCGTATGGCCGGCAGACATAGTTGTTGCATCACCCTATACTCTAACAGGATTAACAGCTAATACTGATTATGAATGGGAGGTAAAATGTACAAGTTGTTCAGGGGCAAGTTGTTGGTCAGCAACACAATCGTTTTCAACTTCAATCCCTGATATTTCTAACGCATTTATTTCTTTACCAATACTTTGTAATGGAGGTTTTGCGACTGATGAAATGCAAATAAATATTAATCAAACTGCACCCCCAACAACATATAAATGTTTGGTAGGATATTATTCTGGGAATCTATCAGCTCCGAACCCCGGAGTAAGTTTCTTTCTTTCTTATTACTCCTCAGCTAGTACTAATGGTACTCAGCTTAACTTTAGCGGTTTCCTTCCGGATCAAAATTATTTTGTTCGACTAGTTGATTCAGTTTCATATTATGATACTCATTCTTTTGGAAACGGAGCAAGTACAGTAGGGATTTATGATGAATTTGGACCGCTTAATTTTTCTCAGCCATCTGCAATAACATCAATAACATCACAAGCTAATATAACTTGTAATGGGGCTAATGATGGAACAGCAACAGTAGTTAATCCTATTGGAGGAACTCCATTTTCCGGACTAAATCCTTATACTTATTCATGGGATGATGCTAGTGCACAAACTACTTCAACTGCAACTGGATTATCAGCTGGAACTTATACTTGTATCATAACTGATTCTCTTGGTTGTACTTTTACAACTCCTTCTGTTACAATAATAGATCCAGCTCTAATAACAGCAGATACAGCACATACAAATATAACTTGTAGTGGATTTAATAATGGAACTGCTACGGTTAATCCAAGCGGAGGGACGGTAGCTGGTGGATACACTTATTTATGGGATGATGCTAGTGCGCAAACAACTCAAACAGCCACTGGTTTATCAGCTGGAAGCTATACATGTTCCATAACTGATGATAATAATTGTCCTGCTTTTATAACCCCTTCAGTTACTATTACACAGCCATTAGCATTAACAGCAGCAACATCACAAACTAATATGACTTGTAATGGAGGTAATAATGGTACTGCTACAGCTATTGCAAGCGGAGGGACTCCATTTACATTTGATAGTCAGATTTTAAGTTGGACACTTGTATGTTCTAATTTTACTGTACAGTATAGAGTTTTGGGAGCAAGTTCTTGGCTCAATATTACTGGAACCACCACCTCTTCATCCCCTTATATTTTAACAGGTTTAACTGCAAATACTAGTTATGAATGGAGAGTGAAATGTACAGGACAACCTTGGACTGGTATTCCAATTAATACTTTTATAACTGGAGATTCTTACACTTATTCATGGCTGCCTGGAGGCCAAACTAGTTCAACTGCAATAGGTTTATCAGCAGGAACATATACTTGTACAATAAGTGATGCGAATAGTTGTATTTTAGTAGCTAATTCTGTTACAATAATAGATCCATCGACTTTAACAGCAGATTCTACAGCACATACAAATATAACTTGTAATGGTCTTACGGATGGAACAGCAACAGTAGTTAATCCAAGTGGAGGAACTCCATTTTCCGGACCAAATCCTTATACTTATTCATGGAACACAACACCTGTTCAGACCACTCAAACAGCCACTGGCTTATCAGCAGGAACTTATACTTGTACCATAACTGAT
>JACKQG010004346.1_pt1 | contig 16498 bp, 16 predicted proteins | sample 8237621 | NCBI WGS metagenome assembly JACKQG01 (sample SAMN15677084, study PRJNA649215) | marine metagenome | biome: marine; feature: Black Sea; material: saline water; isolation source: suspended particulate matter (SPM) from the Black Sea western gyre | collected 2013-06-09/2013-06-10 | depth...
AACTTGATGTTGCATCGGCTAAAACCTGGTTAATACGACTTCTCACACACGCTCTAAGGGAAATAAACTGAAATTTTCATATTAATATACCGGCGCGCTCAGAAGGCAATCCAGCTAAATTATGGGACTGAAATGGTACCTGAACGCCCTTTCTATTGATACTTTGCATTAAAATTCCTTTTTTCTACCTCAGATATCCTTTCGATTCCATTAATTACCGGGCAGGGCTTATCAGGTTAGTTTCTGAATGCAACTGGACATACATTTGTCTTTGCGTGATAATATAGTCTATAATATCCGGCCTGCTGATAATCCCTACCGGTTTTCCTTTTGACGATACTACAGGTACTCTTCTAAAATGCTTAACCATCAGGAAATCACAAACACTCTCTAAACTTTCGCTCATTCCGAAGGAAACCGCTGGCTGTGTCATAAAGAATTCGACTGTCATATTTTGGTCACCACTATTTTGTTCATAACCATCGGCGTAAAACAGCCTGAGTACATCTTTTTCTGTAATTATACCAACTAAAGTCATATCTTCTTCGATGACCGGCATGCCAGTAATGTCGTTTTTTCTCAGATGCTCTAACGCCTCATATATGGGAGTATCTTTTTTTACGCTGATTACGTTTTTTGTCATAAAGTCTCCAGCCGTAAGCATCTGATATCTCCTTTCTTGAAAACCTGTTTTAACAGATAACAAAATGTTTCACCAAGATGGCACAGACTCTTTAAAATGTGCTTCCTAAGGTGGTTAGGAAGGTGTCTAACATAGCTTGTTCAGAATCCGAGATTTCTATGCACAAGTCATAGCTTATCTCTTTCCCCATCATAGGAAAGTAAACTCAACTTCTCATAACTATAAATCAATCGGCATGTTTGAGTGGAAACTTTATCCATTCGCTAACAAAATAGCAGGATTTTCGAAGTCCATATCAAGGATTTTCCTACATCATTTTTTGCTCAATTGGGATGGTGAGTGTGAAAAGAACCTAAAACTGCTCTTTTCATCCTAATTTGCCTTAATATCCCCCGAACCTGCCTCAGATGCCCTTAGGCTTGAGTTTGGCCATTGTATTAGCATCCACGGCCAAGAGCCTTCAGAAGAGGACATATCAAAGATTTGCGTGGTCTGGACCGGCAGGCAATACATTATCATAGCTATCGTCAGCATTGATTTGACCAGTGGCTTCATCATATTCCCAGCCACCGCTGTCATTGCCGATGTTTCCATCGTTACTAATGGTAGCTAGGTTATTAAATTGATTTACCGCTATCTTCTGCATGTAAGGGCCGAAATCGGTACCAACAGCACCGGTAATATCGGTCTGTCCTGTCATTTGTGCTGTAAAGTTGGCAAAAGAAGGTGGAGTATCGTTGTGCTGAACTTTGTACAGCTCAATTTGGGAACGCAGCGTCTGAAGATCAGTACAAAGACTTGACAATTTGGCTTCGGTACTGGCTTCTGTGAACTGAGGAATTACGATAGCTGCCAAAATGCCCAGGATAACCACAACAATCAGAATTTCGACTAATGTAAAACCGCTTTTTTTAGCTTTCATTTTTCGCTCTTTCCAATTTAAATAATTTCTATTTCAAAATCGAATAAGACTATAAATATCCTTACAAAATATAAGAAATAAAACCTGTCCTGCCAAATCTGCAGCCGTGAAAACCACCTGATAGGCCGTCTAAACGACAAATTCGTCTTGAGGAGTATTCATAATATGCAAAAAAATCTTTTGAAAAATCCGTTACATCAGGTATCACAGGTGGTACTTAGATATAGTCCTATTTGATATTCCAGGGAGGGAAGTCTTGTGCCAGGGATGGACGTCGTTAAGCCCCTGTTTTGTTATATCCACACTCCTTCGAGGCAGGGGCTTTTATATTCTTGTTTTTATGCTGCTATTCTACCGCTTAACCGTCTCGTGTCCATTCTGGAGGTTGTACCGATCAATCGCTTGCCGGATAAGCTTCTCGAAGTTTCTCTTGAGTTTCCATGGCTTAGGAATTAGCTTGAAGATTTCTCCTTGTTCGACTGCGGTCTTTAGAGCGGCCTCCTCCCCATAGCCGGAGAGTACAATCATGATGATGTGCGGATATTCTTTTTTGACGATTTTAATAAACTCGAGTCCGGACATCTCAGGCATGCGCATATCCGTTACGATTACATGCACTTCTTCTTGCTTTAGGATTTCAAGTGCTTCTTGGCAGCTCTTCGTGAAAAGTTTATTGTATGGCTCGTCCATGAGGCCTCTTTCTAAGGAGCGTAGGATTGCTTCGTCATCGTCCACGAATAATACGGTCTTCATCTCTATTATTTTCAATTTTCTGAACATTTTTAACGTCTTTCATACTAATCGAAATTTTTCTTAATACATTTATTTGATCATGTATCACCATGACCATTTTATCGGCCAGATGTAGCGCCGAATCCATCTTAAAATTGCTATTAATCGCATAGCCATGTTATAGGACTGAAATGGACGGTGAATGCCCTTTCCATGCCCACTATATTTACCAGGAATATCTCTTTTGAAAATAAAAATACTTGCTTGAATACTGCGAATTGGATATTTTGACATTGGCGGGTAAATGGTGTTATTATATTGAGCTTGTCAGCGTGTTGCTCAAACAGGCAAAGCATCCTTCTTAAATTTGGAGTGGAAAATGAGAAAACAATTATTATGTGTACTGCTATGTGCTTCAATCTTGTTGGTCGGGTGTGCAGGCCGCCAGGCCAATCCGGCTGCTCTCAAAATACAGGGGGATACGATTCCCACCGCCGAGTTGCAGAACGTCCTGCGCAGGGCCTACCAACATAAGGTTATCACCGAGGATTGGGGCTCTTTGACCTGGGTGGCAAGCAAACCACTCGGCAACGCCGAAGGCCTTACCGTCGGACGTGCCACTATAAAGGCGGGTAAAACCAATCCGCGCCACCGACATCCAAAGTCCGAAGAGGTACTTTATCTGCTCAAGGGGCGCATTAATCACACTCTGGATGACAAGACGATCACCATGTCGGCCGGGGATGTTATCACCATCGCTCCGGGTGTCTTTCACAATGCCTCCTGCATTGGCAGCGAAGACGCCGAGATGGTCGTAGTTTATTCACAGGGCACGCGTGGATTCGAATTGGAATAAAGTTACTCTGCACAAACGCCTGGCCTGAGCGACTCACACAAGCCCGTTCCTGCGCAACGGCTATGCTCTGTAAGGGCCTTTGTAGAGACAAACTCCTCCTGACACACACACTTTGCTTAGTTCCCATACATCGTCTTGGCACACTGTTGAAAATTTTTTCAATTTTTTCAAAAAAAACAATCAACATTAGAGTGTTTGGATACGCCCTATAGATAGAAAGAAAGTATGCGCAGAAATTGCTTCGGCTTTTACACTTTAGGTTGGCTTGCTTGTAATAAAGCAGATAGTCAAAAGTGTAGCTGAGCAGGCATAAAAGTGAAGTCACAGTGTAAAAAGGAATTTACCTATGCTCAAAGCAAGAGACGTCATGAATACAGATGTAGTCAGCGTAAAAAAAGACACCCCGATATTTGAGGCGGCAAAGCTCCTGGTGGAACATAACATCTCGGGTCTGCCGGTAGTGGAAGATGATATGACCCTGGCAGGAATTCTTTCAGAAAAAGATGTCGTAGATTTATTCTACGAAAGTAAAAATGCGGAGAAAAAGACAGTTAATGACTATATGACAGAGCCGGCGGTTCATTTTGATGAAAATAGTGATCTTGCGAATATCTGTGACTTTTTGCAAAAGAACATATTTCGAAGAGTCCCGGTCACATCAAATGGCAAGCTCGTAGGCATAATCAGTGTAAAGGATGTCCTCAAAGCTGTCCTTCAGCTAAGGCAGGAAAAAGTAGGCAGCACAAATTAAGAAATGACAGTCGCCATAGAATTTGTCGGTTGGCTGCAAAGACATAGAAAAATATTAACAACACCCCTGCGGGGTATTTCGTCTTTTCTTCTCCCTCTGCACCGCAGGGGCTTTTTCATTTGAATGATGGAAAAAACAGAGAAGTTTGATAGTATAGAACCTGCCGAAATGTAAATAACCGGAGAATTACCTATGAGAAACAGTTGCAATTGGCCCGGAGAAAACAAGCTCATGATACAATACCATGACACCGAATGGGGCATGCCGGCTCACGACGACCGCAAGCTATTCGAATTTCTTCTGCTCGACAACGCTCAGGCGGGCCTGAGCTGGCAGACAATCCTGAATAAACGTGAAAATTACCGTAAAGCTTTTGACAACTTCGATCCGGCTAAAATCGCACGTTACAACAAACGTAAAATCACCTCGCTGCTCAACAATCCGGGTATCATCCGCAACCGCCTCAAAGTCGATTCCGCCGTGACCAACGCACGCGCCTTCCTTGAGATACAGAAAGAATTCGGCTCTTTCAATACCTATATATGGCAATTTGTTAATGGGACCACTATCCGCAACAAGCCGAAGACGCTGAAAGATATCCCTGCCACTTCCGCCGAGTCGGATGCCATGAGTAAAGACCTGAAAAAACGCGGCTTCAAGTTTGTGGGCTCAACAATCTGCTACGCTTTCATGCAATCGGCAGGCCTCGTAAATGACCACCTTACATGCTGTTTCAGATATACTCAATGCGGCTGATATAAAATGACAGACAATAAAGCGATAAAGGAATTCGTCAGGAATACTTTGGGCTGTAATTGCCCTGAAGAAGTCTTTCAATACATCGATTGCCGAACCGTCGTAAACATTGATGAAAATATCGTACCGGCCTATGAGATAAATATCGGAAACAGGCTGCTTATTTTCGCCGCCGCAATAGACGAAGTTGATTCGCTGAAACCTGTTCTTTCGAATCTTGTCCGCGCCGGCATAAAAAAGAGAGACGAAAAGAAATTCAACAGGTTCAGGCTTGTGTTACTGACCGCCCCGGACATTGACATAGCCGAGCAGGCATCGGAAATCTTCAGTTCCCTTGCCGCCGATGAGAAAGTACATCTGCACGTGATTAATAAAGATGACTTTCCTGTAAATCTTCACCACCCCAACTTCGGTAAGCATCTGAAGAAAGCAATGGACGCCCTCGGTATCGAATGCGTCCGCAAAATGGATACCGACTTCAAGTCGCGAAACGAACAATACACCGACCAGGTACAGTTCCTGAAAAAACACTTTGGCATCCAATAGCAGTAGTGTGTAGGTGCCGATAGTTGCAAAATGGGCCGTGAGCATTACACTTGCAGTCCTTCTTTTCATTAACTCAGCCAATCAACATACCGCCCCTCATTTTCCAATTTAAAACGCCCGGCAGACCATTATAGTGATTATTTCTTCTGATATGGCTGGGACATTTCTTTTGCATTCGTTTCTAAACTACCCCTGTATGGCCATGCTGTTGCGAAGAAACGTTATCTGTAAGGTCGGCTCAGAAGCTCTCAAGTACCTACTTAAACGGAATTGCCGGCTGTAGAAAAGACGAACTCGGTTTGAGGGGTATCGTAGGGCTTATTTGCAGCAATCGGTCTTTAAAATGCACTCAGTACCTTACATTAAGTCGCTGTCTGAATATGCCGATAGAAGTTTTAGTTTTTAAGAGATAAATTATGGCTTGTGAAGAAAAATATAAGGTTCCGGAAAATCACCGAAAGACATCATTCAAAGAGTCTAAAGAAGCACCGGCACAAGGGAAATGTCGCAAAGTAAAAAAGCCAATTCTAACCTTAATGCTTTGTGCTTTCGTGTTCCTGACTGGTTGTGCTACGATTACGACGGGCAAATACCAGAATGTCCTTGTTACGTCGGAGCCACCGGGCATACAAGTCAGGTCTTGTACGGGTGTGTCTCTCATTACACCTGGAAGTTTTGAATTGGTCCGCAATGAGGACTACACTTTATTTGCTGAGTATTCAGACTGTGAGCCACAACAAAAAGAGCTTAAACATAAACTGCAAGGTTCTTTTTGGACCAACACTTTAATTTGGGGTGCTACAAGTGGTGCTGTGGACCTTGCCTCAGGGGCCTCTGACGAATTAGTTCCCAAAAAAGTCCACTTTGATTTCACGAGCGCAGGCCAGGCGGTAGCAAGCCGTCAACATTCGTATTTGGAGTCAAATCCTGATACAACCGAAGAAGTTCGCTTTGCGATTTTAAATGATCTGGCCAAAAAAGGTATGACGAAAGAAGAATTGATGGCAAGTCTTGGTAAGCCGGACCTGATTGACCAGGAAGGAGAAGCCGAGGTTTTTGTCTATAATAATCCCGAAGTGCAACGCTACTATTTGGAGAATGGGATTCTGAAAGGAACTGTTGCCCCTAAGAAGAATCAGCAGAAGTGGTCCAGGTTAACGCCTTAGGTTGTCACGGGACGCAAAATCAGTGAGATCCGAAAAAGCCCAGCTTCTCTTTCTAATTTGCCTTAATATCCCCCATCCCTGCCTCAGATACCCTTCGGCCTGAGTAACGGCCATCATATAAAGATAAAACACCTCTCACTGCCATCCTACAGGAAATCCTGAGCCGGTCTCATAATGGATTTTGTGGTTTATTCGCCGTTCCTGCAAAAAAATCTCATTCTTGGGAATTTCCTCTTGACATTTCTATATCAATCAGTTAAATTGTTACTAAAGGTAAAAGGGAGAAGGCATGTCTTATATGGCCTATAAGTTTTCATCCCCAGACCAAATACGTCGTTTGTATAATCCTGTCGTATAGGCGTAAACGACAAGGAGGTTAATTACGACACCAGCGAGATGGAGGCTTAAGAACATAAAAGACTTTTTATTGTGAAAAGAGGATTCATTGTGAAAAAGTTTACAATTTGTATGATAATTTGTTTACTGTTGCTCTCAGTTAATCATGTCAAAGCAGACCTGATGCTAACGGCGGTTGATGGAGACTGGAGCAATCCTGTAGGGCCAGGTGTTTCAACCGTCTTATATCCCAGTGTTGGCTCGCAAGACCAGATCCGTTGGGGGAATCATCCGTTTGGGGGTGAGCAGAGTGGCTTAGGCTTCACAGGGGCTGCAACGCCTCCGGCCATTGTACTCGGAGATGCGTTTGAAATTGGGCAATTGGCTCACTTCAATTACCCGATTTACAGCGACTCAGTAATTGTATCGGCGGACTTAACCATTAACCTGACTTTCAGTACTACTCAGTCTTTCTTACTCACCTTGGGAATTAATGAGACGCCGAATGAAGGAACTTCATCATGGGATGACATTATCAGCTTTCCCAGCTCTTACCCGGAACAGACGTTCGACATCAGCGGAGATTTATATACTTTGCAGCTTCTGGGCTTTGGCTCTAACGCTGGCTCACTACTTAGCGGATTCTCGTCGCCGGAAGGCGGTACAAATAGCACTTTGCTGTGGGGAAAGATTGAACACGTCCCTGTCCCCGGGGCTGTTCTTCTCGGCATAATCGGTTTGAGTGTAGCTGGAATAAAATTGCGTAAACATGCATGACAAGCTCGTACTATACGAGCAGAAAAAACCTCAGATTCACGCGTTAATAGGACTGTGAGCATACAGTATAATTGTCCTGATTTCCTGTACCCCTGCTGCAATGCTCTTTTTCACCGTTCTTTTGCTGGCATAGCCCCAGAAGCCACTGTGGCGCATAGAATCGAAAGCTGTGGGCTTTCTAAGACTGCATTAGACATCTTTTTTCTCTATCTCCCTAACAACCGCCCTACACAACATCCTGAGCCGGTCTGATCTAAACCCTCGGCGGGTAAAAAAATATTATGGTGAGGACCTATAAGATTGTTAATTTCTTCACGTAGTGCCCACAAACAGCTTCCAAAAGGCCATTCTGCCTCTTTTTAGTTGAATTGAAATCGCCATTAGGGTATAATATCTTTAATGGGGTGTATATGGCGGGGAGGAATTTACCAGCTCTGAAGCTTTTATATCTTGATGCCATTTTAATAACTTAATCTTTTTCACACAAAGGAGGAATAGTAATGAAACGAGTTTTATTAACATTTATGCTATGTGCCTTGATGTCAGCACCGGCTTTGGCCGTGCCAAGTCTTGGCGATTGGGAGGAAGGCGACCCCGGGAGTACCCACATTGTCTGGGATTTTACCTCTGGGCATGTCGTGGACTCTGGTTTCAACGCCTGGAGTTCAGCGCCTGAACAGAATAATAGCCCTTTCAGTGGTGTTGGAGCGTCTATAACTGCATCCGAAGGAAGCTGGGATGGGCAATCCGCCTTCAACAGTACCATGGACATTACCGTCAATTTGGAAATTCCCAACTACGAAAACCTCACCAATTATAAAATGGTTTGGATTGAGATTGGCTCAAATGCTGCTCCGACAAATATGGGAGCATCAGCAACCGACGGCACATTTGTTGACTTTCAGTATGAACTGCTGCCTGGACAAGGTAACGCCGATTTTGGATTCAGAATTACCCCGAATCCGGCGGTCGAGAAGATTTGGTTTACGCTAAAAGTTGGTCTGTACCCAACGGGCGCACCGGAAGGAATAGTTAACCTGGATTATATTCACGCAGATACTATCTGCATTCCCGCCCCGGGTGCCATCCTGTTAGGTAGTATCGGCGTAAGCTTTGTCGGCTGGCTGCGGAGACGTAGAACACTTTAAGCGTATTTGCATAATAAAATAATAAGGGGCTGTGAGCATCGTACTTACAGCCCTTTTTTCATTAACTAAACCACTCCCTTGCCCTGCAACTTCAATCAACAGTACTGGTTTCGTATCTTGTGTCCCTAATGCTGCAAGTTTGTTTTGGCAATGTGAATAAGAAAGTCGTTCCCTGGCCGAGCTTTGATTCAACCCAGATTGTACCTCCATAAATCTCAACGATTTTCTTCACGAGGGTAAGACCGATACCCGTGCTTTCGAACGTGTCTTGCGGCGAAAGTGTTTGGAACATTTGGAAGATTTTTTTAAAGTGACTTTCTTTAATTCCAGGGCCATTGTCGGCGACGCTGAACTTCCAGCAATCCTCTTCCTCAACGCACTTGATTCTTATTCGGCCTTGTGGCTTATCCATATATTTTACGGCATTGCTCAGTAGATTCTGAAAGATTTGGGTAATGCGTGTTTGTTCTGATTCAATTACAGGCAGCTCATTCTCAACCACGATGGCAATGTCTTCCGGTGCACAGACCATATCGATAATCTGCGGCATAAGCTCATTTAAATTGATACGCACCTTTTGTTCGGCCAGGTGTCCCGCTTGCGAGTAACTTAGGATACCCTCGATCAGGTTGTGCATGCAATTCGCACGGTTCGTTAGTAAATCCAGGTGCTCCTTTCCTTTCTCGTCGAGCTTGTCACCGTAATCCTCTGATATCCACTGAGTCACTGTCTGGATTCCTTGCAATGGTGCCTTCAAATCGTGTGAGACTATGTTTGCGAAGTCTTTTAGCTCACTGTTGATGCTCTCTAATTGCTCAAGAAGCTCCGCCTGCCTTCTCTCAGCTTTCTTGCGTTCGGTGATGTCTGTAGAGATTAGATTAACTGCAACAACCTGCCCGCCATGCATAATAGGCGCAACGCGCGTTTCCCAAACGGTCTCTGATCCCTGCCCGCCGGCCATATTAATCTCATAGCAGTCTAATTGCGCAGTCTGGAAAACATGTTCGATGGATTCTCTCATTATCTGTTGTTGGTCGAGCGGCATATATTCATAAATGCTCGTTCCGACAACATTCTCCGGAGTGATACCTGCCATAGTATGATTGAGGAACTGAATCCTGCCGTCTTTGCCCACCGCGGCTATAATATCTGGAACGTTCTCTGCTAATGACCGCCATTTCTGCTCACTCTCACGCAGTGCTTCCTCGGCTTCTCTTAAGGCCGACAGCTCCTTTTTTGCGGTTATGTCATATACTATTCCCTGGCTTCCATTGGTTTCCCCGTGGATGCCTTTAATAAAGGTCGAAAAGACAGTCACGTATATCTTGTTGCCTTTGAAAGTTTTAAGAGTTAGCTCCTTGCTTTCAAAACAATCCTCTTGTACCTCGGCTAAGAACTGTTCTCTCTCTTTCGGATTAAACCAGAACCGTTCCGGCAGAAATGGTTGATTAATGAATTCTCGGGGATCTGAAACCTCAAATAGTCGTCTAAATGCGGGATTTGCATAGATTATCGTATTATCTAAGTCAGTCGTATAAATAGCGCTTTTGGATTCCTCCAGCAATCTAAAATTCTTGTCTTCTTCTGCTTGTAGCTTGTCCTTAATTGCCGTGAAAATGTCAGTTTGAGTCACAATCCCGCACAGCTTCTTGTCCTTCATCACAACCAGCCTGCGAATATTCTTGTTCTCCATAGTCTTGCTGGCACTGAAGACAGAATAGCTGGGGGGAACACTTATCACTGGAGAAGACATTACCGCTTCTGTTTTAATATGGTCGGGGTCTTTTCGAAGTGCGACAACTCTCGATAGGAGGTCTCTTTCGGTGAGGATGCCAACGACCTGCTCACCTGCCATCACTGCGATGGATGATATATGGCGGGAAGTCATAACGGATGCGGCTTCCGACACAGTTGCATTCTTCTGTATGCCGGATATGTCCTTGCTCATTATCTCTGAAATGTCTCTCCATGTGCCATAGTACGTCAGGACTCGCGTTAGGTCCGTTTGTGTTACTATTCCGGCCAGTTTATTCTCAGCCATGACCGGCAGGCGCTTGATATGTTTGGCCTCCATTATCCTGCTGGCCGCAAGGACCGAAAAATCAGATGATACAGTCTCAACCGGAGATGACATTACTTCAGTCACTGCCATCTTATGTGCGTCTCTACACCCGACAACAGCTTTTTTGAGCAGGTCTTCCTCAGTAAGAATACCTCTCATTTCCCTGTTCTCTACTACGAGAATACAGGAAATATTGTTCTCAGACATCACCATCGCCGCTGTTGCAACGGTTTCATTGGGGCTGATAGTCACGACCTCTCTGCTCATAACCTGCCCGACTTTCATCCACACACGGGAAGAGAGCATCGCATGAGTTGTATAAAAGTTCCGGTTCTTAATCGGCAATTGGTCATTAAACTTTTCTTTTCCGGCCATCCTCTTTTCTCCTTTATTTACAAATTTTGCTCATCTGTTAGCCCCTGCTCTCGAGCCCCTTTTTACAAACCTGCCATGACCATAAACATATCGTCGGCAAAGTAAAAAAATCCCGTAAAGGTTGATTGCCGCGTAACTTTCAGATGTTTTAAAGGCAAACTTGTAGCTAAGTTATGAAAAAATTAAATTTACCAGCTTTACACCATATCCTACAGGTATAAAAACATGGCTGTTTATAAAGTCCATCGACTCCTTCAGGCAGCAACTTTACCTTATGGCTGATACATTAATAAGCATTTTGAATCTGATATTTGCAGATATCCTGCTCGCCATTCCTCTCCGGCTTACGCTGTCGTGATACGATAGAGGAATTGACCAAATCCAGTGTTAAACCGGCCCATAAAATACCACAAAACAAACCTAATACTCTCCCCGCTCGCGAGTATCAAGCATCCAGTATCGAGATGCCACTTTATAATTCTCTCTTCTTCTCAATCCCCGATAATATTGTCATCCCCGCATGTCCTTAGCAGGGACCCAGCCCCAATAGTCAATATTCAATATAAAATAGTCAATCGAAAGGTTTACCCAGAGTTTACCCTCGATGTGTGCTCACTTGCTTTCCTGTCGGGGGCTGCCGGCTTAACTGTTCTTGATATACACGCTCTGTGGTTTCCACGGAGCGTTTTTTTGTTTCACGACAATAATCAATCATCATTAATCAATAATCATTTAAAAGGCTGTACATGATATTTATTTGCTCTCCTGTTCGCCAGGTTTGAAAGGTAGCGGTTCGACAAATTGAATTGCAATCCGTCGTAATTCATTATCAACTCTATCGATCCTGCAGACTTTGCTAACACGAGTGATACCTTCCATGTCAAAAGAGCCCTCCGGACAAGAATGTGGAACACTAAAGTGAGCAGTTAGCCACTGGTCCAGATGCGGGCAGTTTTCCTCAGATGAACAGGTAAATGCAGCGCCGCCGCTAGAAACATTAACCATCCTGCCAGGCAACACTGTTTCGTCAATGTCTTCCTTCCCAGCATACCAAACGGGCCAGTTATAACGCAGCCTCTTTTCTCTTCGTCGTTCGGTAATATTTTCCATAATTATCACCTACAACTTATTCGTTTCTGTTCTTATCTTCGTAAAGTCTAGAATCTGCCTGTTCAAACATTTGGGATTCATTGCAAATAGTATCATCATAGGTTGCTAACATCTTTTTCTTGTCCATGTAAAAGGTCTTTGATGTTTATACAACATCTACTTGTTTTTGTAGAAGCTCTTCTATCCCAGCTACCAGCTTGTCTACTTCATACGGTTTGGCAAACAGCAGATGGTCAGCGATCATACGACCTTCATCCTCGTTTTCTCGCTTTGGAAACATGCCGGTTAGGAACATAATGGGAATATCTTTCGTTTCAGGATTAGTTTCCAACGTTCTGGCAACTTCTCCGCCGTCCATGCCCGGCATCAGCACATCAAGGATGATAATATCCGGGTGTTCAGATTTAGCCATCTCGATAGCATCTTTGCCATTGTCCGCTGTAATGATATGATATTCCTCTTCGGACAAGCCTTCCTCGAGAACCAACAGCATGTCTTCTTCGTCATCAACAATCAATATCGTTTTCTTATCCATATTTAAACTCCATATTCTTTCAACATAGCGCTCGTTTTCTTTTTCCATGTGTTTTTTGATCGCAGCAACGAGTTCTTTTATGTCGTACGGCTTGGTGAGCAATAAGTAGCTGCCCATCGTGCGACCACCTTCCGCATATCCTTCTTTTGGAAACATGCCTGTAAGAAATATTACCGGGATATCCTTTGTATCAGGATCTACTCTCAGCATCATTGCAACCTCATTCCCCTTCAAGTCCGGCATTAATATGTCAAGAATAATGAAATAAGGGTGTTTTGATTTTGCTAAGTTCAGAGCATCTTTACCGTTGTCTGCAGTAATAACGTGATAACCCTCTTCGGCCAAACCGCCTTTAAGTACCATCAGCAAATCCTGTTCGTCATCTACAATCAGTACTGTTTTCTTACCTATATCCAATCCAGTCTCCTTTCATATTTAAGCAACGCTCGCCTTTTCTCCCATAAGTTTCTTTATCGTTGCAATCAGTTCTTTTATATCGTATGGTTTGGCAAACAATAAGTAGCCTCCAATTAGCCGACCGCCTTTTTTGTCTTCTTCTTTCAGGAACATACCCGTAAGGAACATTACGGGAATGTCCTTTGTATCGGGATCTTCTTTCAATATCCTGGCAATATCGCCTCCATACATGTCCGGCATTTCCAAATCAAGTATGATAATATCAGGGTGCTCTGATTTCGCTAGGGCCAGGGCCCCGTGGCCGTTGTTTGCCACAGCAACATAATATCCCTCTTCTTCCAGCCCTTCCTTAAGTACTAGCAGTACATCCTCCTCATCGTCAACAAGCAGTATCTTGTTTTTGTCCGAAACAAGCATTTTCACCACTATTACAAGTTCGTTCATGTCGTATGGTTTTGTGAACAATATGTTACCGTCAAGCATGGAGCCATACTCCCGCTCTTGCTCTTTTGAAAACAGAGCGCTCAAAAACATGACAGGTATGTCCTTAATCTCAGAGTTCTCTTTTAACTTTCTAGCAATTTCTACGCCATTCATATCAGGCAGATCGATGTCAAGTATGATCAGGTCTGTAGAATCCGGTCCTGCTGACTTTAGGGCAGCTCCTAAAGCCTTTGCGGAGGTTGCAGTTGTCACAGCGAACCCTTCTTGATCAAATCCTTCCTTAAGCACTGCGAGTGTATCTGGTTCGTCATCAACTATTAACAATCTCTTTTTGTTCATACAAAAGCCCTTTCATGTAAAGCCTTTTCTTCTCTTATCAGCTTTTTGATTTTGGCTATTAATTCTTCTATTTCATATGGTTTGGAAACATACACTCCATCTCTTAGCATATAATCCTTTTCTACATCTTCCTTTTTTGAATATAGACAGCTTAAAAATATGATAGGAATATTCTTTGTTTCAGGAGTTTCTTTCAATCTTGTAGCAACTACTCCTCCATACATGCCTGGCATCAACACATCGAGCAAAATAACATTCGGCCGTTCAGATTTTGCCAAGGCCAAACCATCTTCGCCGTTATCTGTAGCAATAACAGAATAACCCTGTTCGCTCAGCCCTTCTTCAAGTACCGAGAGAACATCCTGTTCGTCATCAACAATCAATATCTTTTTCTTATCCATATTACTCTCCCTGTTTCTCCCCGCGTTCTGCGACAGGGAGTACAAAGTGAAAAGCTGTTCCTTTGCCGTATTCCGACTCTGCCCAAATCTTTCCACTATGTCTTTCTATGATTTTTTTGGAAATAACAAGCCCAAGGCCTGACCCTGCTGGCTTTCTATTACCGACGTCCATTAACTGCCCAAATTCATGGAACAACCTTGGCAAATCCTCCTTTTTGATCCCAGGGCCGGTGTCCTGTACAGATATACGAATTGTGTTTCCTTCTCTAGCTGAGGTTATGGTAACGCCGCCCTGGTCTGTGAATTTAATAGCATTGCTGACCAAGTTAATCAGAACCTGCATGATCTCATCCCGGTCAAATTTCACTATAGGCAGGCTTTCATCAAGTTCAGTGATAAGACTTAATTTCTCGTCATTTGCTAATGTCGCCATGGTTTCTTTAACTTCTCTTACCACCTCATTTGCATCATTGTCCTGTATATTGAAATCTATTTTGCCGCTATCAAGCTTTTGAAAATCTAAGATATTGTTGATTAGTCTGGCAAGCCGATCTACGTTTCTTCGCGCAAGCCCCAGAAGCATTTTTTGTTTATCATCAAGCTGGCTACTTTTCCCCTGAAGCACTAAACGTATACCCTCTTTAATGATGGTTAAGGGAGTTCTTAATTCATGGGAGGCCATAGAGACGAACTGCGATTTTGCTTCCATAGCCTCTTTGAGTTGTTCCATGGCCAGGTTGCGTACCATCAGCTTCCACATCCCTTGTATGAGTAATATCACTTGGCGAATATCAGAATCATCATATTCCTCAGTTTTGTTTCCAACGCCTGCTTTGATGATTTGTCCATTCTCAGCCACCGAGACGTCTATATGACGAGTCACCTCACCAAGCTCTTCATATTTGCCTGACTTGAAAGGGCTGACGTTAACAGAATCATCGATAGCGACCGTCTCTTGGGGCTTTATCTTTTCTAACAAAAATCCTGTTTTTTCAACATGAACACTTTGCGTCATCTTATTCATTGACCAGGAATGTATTGTCATAATTGCCTGGTCTTTATGTATGATTTCCAAATAGCCATTTTTGCTCTTGGTGAGTTTAACGGCCTCCTCAAGGACAAAGTCTATAAGTTCCTGTGTTGATGCTTCCTTCAGTTGGTTGAGAATTAACAACGCCTGTAGCCGAGATTCATGAAACTGTATTTTCTGCATATTCTGCTTCAACGTTATTGTTAGATTATTCAATTTTTCTTCGGCGTCTTTGCGCTTGGTGATATCGTGTACTATTGTTCGGAGACGGATAGAGTTATCTTTGGAGTTTTCTATTGCCACAGTATCGAGTAGGACATAGAGTTGACATCCATCTTTTCTGACAAGTCTGATTTCACAAGTTTGTTTGGTTTTGGCCTCGAGACTTTTCTTCCGATGCAAACAAAACAGGTTACGGTCATCCCTGCTGATGTAGAAGGAGAATGGTTTTTTAACCAGATAGCTTCTTTCCACACCTAATAGAGTAGCACCGCTAAGATTTACCTCCAGAATCAGCCCATTGCTGTCAAAAACAAAATATCCTATAGGAGCAAAGTCATACAGATCGGAATACCGGCTGCACGATTCTTCAAGCTGCACCTGACTTCTGTGAAGTTCTTCATTCTGCGTCTCTAGTTCAATTTGATGTGCTTCAAGCTCGTGAATTACTTCGGAAGGATTATTAACTGGGAGTTTTTGCCGATCGGCAGGTTTTTTCTTAAGCTTTTCCACTGAATTCTTTCGCAGTTCAGCAAACTATTTTGGATCGCCCCTATTTCTATTCATAAGCCAATTTCCCAATAATCGAATTCTGATGCCAAGTCCCTGATTACTCCTCCAACCACATTTAGGTAATAGGGTATCACGTATAACACATCGGCACTAACAAGCCTCAATATAACCAAATAAATCTAATCCATGTAATTCTGACATAAGTTCCCGGGCAAGTGCATCTTGCCGAGTTCTTTGAAAAGTTGATAACTTGCTCGTGATTTCATTGGAGGTTAATCATGAGCACAGAACAGGCAAGATCGAATAACGAGAGCGGCAGTTTTGGCAGATGGTTATCTTAGAGAAATAGGTTAAAGGGTTGACAACTTGGTAACCGTTCACAGGGTGTAAATATGGATTATGGCCCCAATAATGATGGTA
>JACKQG010004347.1_pt1 | contig 16496 bp, 14 predicted proteins | sample 8237621 | NCBI WGS metagenome assembly JACKQG01 (sample SAMN15677084, study PRJNA649215) | marine metagenome | biome: marine; feature: Black Sea; material: saline water; isolation source: suspended particulate matter (SPM) from the Black Sea western gyre | collected 2013-06-09/2013-06-10 | depth...
ATTAAAGTTTAAACTTTTTTAGATCTAAAAAACGCTAGTAATAAATCACCGAGTATATCATACTAGGTATGGCAGACGAGCTAGAACGCAAATATGATGTGAAAATTGAAACAACAGAGGATAAAGTAAAATTTCCTGCCGAACTCAAAGAAAAATTAAAAGAATTAGGTTTGATGGACGATAAAGGAAAATTAAAACTCAAAGGAGTTAGTCCAAAGATGCTCAAAAGAATGAAACAAGAATTTGTAAAATGCCCAGTTTTAAAAGAAGATATTCAATTTGTTCAGTGTTTTATCTGTCCAAATTTCCAAAGCAGAGTCATGGGTGAAGTGTTATGCAAAGGCGACCCCCTCAAATAACAAAATTCTAAAACAAAAATCACCACGAAAGGCTCATTAGTTAAATTAATTCAGTGAATTCTAGTTTGGGTAAAGAAGACGTAGGAATTACAGTTTCAAAGAATGATGATTTTAGCGAATGGTACACGCAAGTAGTTCTAAAGGCAAAACTTGCAGATTATGCACCAGTTAAAGGGTTAATTGTTCTCAGACCAGACGGATATTCGATTTGGGAATCACTAAGAAGTACATTTGACAAGAAATTTTCAAGAAATGGCATTAGAAACGGATTTTTGCCAATACTGATTCCAGAATCACTGTTAGGTAAAGAACAGAAGCATTTTGCAGGATTTAATCCAGAAGTGTTTTGGGTAACTCATTCAGGAACTAATGAAATTGGAGATAGATTAGCATTAAGGCCAACCTCAGAGACATTAGCATATACGTTGTATTCAAAATGGATTCAGAGTTGGAGAGACTTGCCATTAAAAATTAATTTTTGGAACACAGCCTTGAGAGCAGAAATTAAAGCAACAAAACCATTCCTTAGAACATCAGAATTTTTGTGGCAAGAAGGACATACAGTCCACAGTACTCAAGAAGAAGCAGAGAAAGAAGTAATGAAAATTTTAGATATTTACAAAAATACAGTTGAAGAAGAACTAGCAATTCCAGTAACAACAGGGAAAAAAAGTGAGAAAGAAAAATTTGTAGGTGCAGTATACACCACTACAATGGAATCAATCATGCCAGATGGAAAAGCATTACAGATGGGCACATCTCATTTCTTGGGTCAAAACTTTTCAAAACCATTTGAAGTTAAATTTGCGGATAAAGATAATGTAGAGCATTTTGCATGGCAAACATCTTGGGGAGTATCTTGGAGATTGATCGGAGCCATGATCATGGTACATGGGGATGACAAGGGATTAGTTTTACCACCAAAGGTAGCTCCAATGCAAGTAGTAATCGTTCCAATTTATAGAAATGATGAAGGAAAAGAAACAGTTCTACCAAAAGTAGAAGAAATCAAAAATGAATTAGAATCAAAAGATATCAGAGTACATGTAGATGAAAGAGAAGGACTATCCCCAGGTTACAAATTCAACGATTGGGAATTGAAAGGAGTCCCATTAAGAATAGAAATAGGCCCCAAAGACATTGAAAAAAACAGCATCATAGTTGCAAAAAGATACAATCTTGAAAAAATTAGTTTGAGTTTTACAGAAATTGAGAAAATACCCACAATATTAGATGAAATTCAAGTAGAGATGCTAAAAAAAGCCAAAGAAGAAGCAAAAAGTAACACTTTAGAGATTTCAGATTATTCTGATTTTAAATCAAAAATTGAGAAAGGAGGTTTCTTCAACTCACCTTGGTGTGGAAAATTAGAATGCGAAGAAAAAATCAAGGAAGAAACAGGAGCAGAAATAAGAGTCATACCATTTGGAAGTGAAAATGAAAATCAAAAATGCATCTATTGTCAAGAGCAAAGTGTTTCAGTTCCAGTCTTTGCAAGAGGATACTAGTGTAATTATCAAAATTCAGAGACTCGAACTGATCAGATAATGCTCCTAATGAGAATTTCAAATCATAAAGGGTTTGAAAATCATGGTTTCTTTGTATCAACAAGTAAATTCATAATATTTTCTGCCGTAACAATTCCAATTACCTTATCACGATCATTTGGATCAACTATAGGAATCATATCAAATGGATGTGAATTCATTTTTTGGATTACAGTAAACAAATAATCATCAGGTAATGTTGTATGAAATTTTGTATACATTATATCTCCAATCGTAGTTATATCTCGTGTTTTTTTATGAGACTTGTTAATCTCTTTTTTGGATATAATTCCCACCAGATTATCTTCGGTATTAAAAACAAGGAAGGGTTTCTTTGCATCATTGTTTTTGGAGAATTCTTTGATTGTTACATCAGGAGTTGTTTTTGAAAATGAGGTATTTACTACTGCTATAGCTGGGGTATCAGACACCACTCTTCTGAAATAAATAGGAACTAGTCCAAGTTCAGAAGTTCCAACCTTAAATGGAGTGATCTTCTTTAATTTGCGCTGAAGCTCGACACTTGAAATTATCATTGTGATAAGAGTGCCAAGGACTAAAAGTGAAAATAATTTGTTATCCATAATATCTGCTTGAAGTAAAGACAACATCAATGCTAAATCAACAGCACCTTTAGACATTACACCATATGCAACAGTACTAGCAGGCCTCATTTTTGCTATACGTACCGCAATATATGAACTCAAAAATTTCACACCAGTCATTATTGCAATAAAAACAGCAATTATCCACCAATCTAATTCCAAAAATGCTATGCTGAAATGCAATCCTATTCCAGCAAAGAAAATAGGAATAAAAATTCCATATCCTATTACACTAATGTTTTTGGAAATTTCATGATATTCATCCCTAGTCATTCTGGAAACTGCAATTCCTAAAAGAAGTGCACCTATGGCCCCATGAATGCCACTAATTTCAGCTAAATATGCAACAAGTAAAATCATTCCTATGACTATGCCAAAATATGCTTCCTTAACACGTAGATGATTCTTGATCAATCTGAAAAACTGAGGTAAGCCATAAACAGAAAGAAGTGCTGCGATGCCAAAGAAAATGATCATTTTTGCAAACAACCAAAGCATTTCAGAAATTTCTGGAGCATTTGAACTTGCATCTAATTGAATAAACACACTGACAAAAATAATTGCAATAAACTCGACAATTGCAGTTACTGTAAAAATTTCAAGCCCGATTGTGGATTTTAGTTTTCCAAGATCACTTAGTACTTTAGCTGTTACTCCCAGACTTGATGCTGCAATCACACTTGCAATAGCAAAGGATTGAATGAAATCCATATCAATTGCCAAACCAAAAATACCTGCAACTAAAAATGGGATTAAAAAGGCAACTGCAGATCCTGCAAATATCTTACCCTTCATTACCTTGATTAATCCAGCCACATCAATTTCTTCAAGACCAATTAGGAAAAACAAAAAGAAAACACCTATTGAAACAAAAAGCTCTATTGCCTCAATTGGTTGAACTATAGCTAAAACTGCAGGTCCTACAATTATTCCTGCAATGACATTTCCAAGGATAGTTGGTTGACCAATTCTATGAAGTAGTTCGCCACCTATCTTTGATGCAATCACAAGTACTGCTATGAATAAAATTGCTTCAAAAGACATCCCAGTTTAATTCAAAATTAAAATTCCACCTTGAAAATTCTTTGAAACATCTTCAACGGTGCTCGGATAATGCATTTTTTCGTAACGAGTGCGATTTTTTATACCCATTACTATCAAATCCACATTATGTTTTGTTGCAAATTCAAGGATATCTTGAGCAGGCATATTGCTTTGAGTGATTTTGAAAAGTGGTAAGACGTCATAATTATTTGCATATTTTTCAAGTTTAGCATGTTCTTGAGTTACCAATTTGCGCTCTTTTTCAAATTCTTCTTTGTTAGTTTTAGTTTTGAACAATCCAAATGTTGTCCTATCTTCCACACATGTCAATATAGTTAATTTTGATTTTGTAAGTTGGGTTAACGCAACTGCTTTTTTGAAAGCCTTTTGACTGCCAGGACATCCATTGTATGGAACTAGAATATGCACAAAAGTTTCAGTCATTTCTTTTCTGCATCCATCATTAAAACAGGACAAGAGGTATTTTCAATAATTTTTCTTGATACACTTCCCAAAGTTAGAAGACTTTTGATTCCTTTGAGTTTTCTTCTTTTTGCCATTACAATTAAATCTATTTTGTTATTTTTTACAGTTTTTAAGATCTCTTCTGCGGCCAATCCTACCACCACTTTTAGATGAGAATCAATTCCATTTTTCTTACATGTCTCTATACGTTGAGTCATTTCTTTCTCCATGACGGTCTTCATTTCTTTTGTCACCTGAGCAATTTCTTTTTTAATTTTAGTTACTTGTGACGCATGGAGGCTAAATACTGGAACATGTGGAAAATCCTCGATTACATGAAGTATAATTATTTCAGATGAAGATGATTTTGCAATATGAATTGCATGTTCAATTGCCAAATCTCCTGCAGGAGTTCCATCATGAGGAAGAAGGATAGTTTTGTACATGAATAGATATTATAGACAGCATAAATAAACTGATGAGTGGTTTTTGATAAAATACTACATTTTATCGTATTTAAAGAATCAATTTTAAATTCCACAACGTATCTTTAGGGGATTCGTAATCTGTTTACAACTAATTCATTAAACTCTTCATGCAAATCTTGCAGAAATGGATTTACCAAGAAAGCATGGGTTGTAATCATAACCAGATGCCCTCAGTGTGATGGTACAAGTTTTGACACCATATCTGCAAATGAAGGATCAACATAATAATTAAAATGATGAATATATCATAATTTCTTAAAGACATGAAATATCAATTTTCTTCCAACGATAAAGAATGGCATCAAACATTACTTAACACATTTGAGAATCTTTTAAAAATGAAAATTCAACCAGTCTTGGTTTACGATAGAAAACATTTTTCAAATTATCTCTACAAAAATAACGTGAAGCCAAATGCAGTTTGGGCAGAATGCATTAAAGAATGTGGTACCATTTGGCTAAATCCACATCTGTCAACAGAGCCAAAAGTTGAAACGGTAAACACACTATATCATGAATGTTTACACATCAAATATCCTAAAAAAAGTGAGCATGAAATTAGAAGATTGGCAGATGAATTAATTCCAGTAGCAAAATCACTTACTTCAAAGAAAATGAAATTTGATATCACACATACACATTAGATGAATCAATCAATGTCCTCATCCAAAAAATGAGAAGATTTGTCTTATCTCGTATAGATATTTTGAATCATTTGAATATAGACTAAAATCAAAAACGAGAATCGCATTGTTTTGTAATATAGCAGAACAATAAATCATCATAATGGCAATAAAGTCATTCAAGTATCAAATTCCTCAAATTTCATATCTCATCAAAAAAAAATTATGGGCGCAGGTTCTTTTTGCATTATTTTTAGGATTAGTTTTAGGAGTATTTTTAGGCCCAGAGGTAGGGATTGTTGAAAAAGAAACAGCTGAAATAATCACAAATTGGTTATCCATCCCTGCCAATCTGTTTCTAAAAATTATTCAAATGATCATCATACCTTTAATTTTTGCATCCATAATTAGAGGAATAACATCATCTGGAAGTTTAGAACAACTGCAGAAAATTGGTTTGGGTGTATCTGTATATTTTGTTATAACAACAATACTTGCATTAACTATTGGAATACTGCTTGTTTCAGTTATTTCACCTGGGAATTTAATCGATAGTTCTTTGATTAGAGAAAGTTTTGGAATTGAAGATGTAGAACCAGTTGAAAAGACAGAATTTAACATACATGATATTCCACAGACGATAATTGGGGTGATACCAGGCAATCCATTAGCATCATTCATGTCTGGAGAGATGTTAAGCATAATCGTTTTTGCATTAATTGTAGGAGTTTCCATGATTTCAATATCAAAACAAAGCTCTCAACCAATTCTAGATTTATTAGAATCGGTACAAAAACTCACTCTGAAGGTAGTGTCATGGGCAATGCGTTTGGCACCATTTGCAGCATTTGGATTGATAGCAGGAATCACATCAAAAATCGGTCTTTCTGCCATGACAGTCCTTGGAGCATACATGTTGACAGTGGTGATTGGTCTATTTGCAATGATTTTGATATACATCATAATTATCAAATTTTTTACAAATAGACCTTTGTTATCCACATTAACAATGATGAAAGATGCACAACTACTTGCATTCTCAACATCTAGTTCTGCTGCAGTGATGCCATTATCAATCAAAACAGCAGAGGAAAAGATGAATGTAAAACCCAAGGTATCCCAATTTGTTATTCCTTTAGGAGCTACAATAAACATGGATGGAACTGCAATATACCAAATAATAGCAGTGTTTTTTTTGGCTCAACTATTCAACATAGATTTAGGATTTACAACAATTCTTCTAATCACATTGACTGCACTTGCTGCATCTATTGGGGCACCATCTGCCCCAGGAACTGGAATTGTGATATTATCGACTATTCTCGTTGCAGCAGGCATTCCTCCTGTTGCAGTAATTCTTCTTCTCGGTGTAGATAGAATTCTAGATATGACAAGAACAATGGTCAATGTTACAGGTGACCTTACAGCTTGTCTATTCTTTGACAAGCGGATAAAACTAGATAAACCGTCTGAAGAACAATAAGAATTTGAATTATTTTAAATATAATAAAAAAAGAAAATCACTGTACATTAACAGATTTTTTCTTTTGAGTAGGAGTAGGTTTTGATTTGGGTAATGTGATATCCAATACTCCATCTGTTAGTTTTGCCTTTACTTTTCCTGGGATGATTTTTTCAGAGAGAGGAATTGTTTGATAGTATGATACACTATGTCTTTCTTTTCTTAGATAATTTTTCTTCTTTTCCTCTTCTTTGTGTTCTCCTGTGACTTCAATAGAATTATCAGTCACATTGAGTTTTATCTCATTCTTCTTGATACCAGGCGTATCCATCTTTATTCGGAATTGGTTTCCCTCATCTATAATGTCACAAGATGTGTGAGGCACAGATATTGATGGAAAGGATGAAAATGCTTTTTCCATTTCTTTTCTGAAACTTTCAATTGATCTATCGAGATCAAACCAATTTGATCCTATAGATGGAGTTACGGCAGAACTTGGTTTTGTTAATTTTTTTGCCATAGAAATTAAGAATGAAAATAGTATTAAGTTAATATCGTAAATAATCACATTTGAAAATTACCCGTATGAAGATTCTATGTCAATGTGTATTTTCAGAGTTGAAAACTGCCAAGTGTTTTATTTAAAAAGGCATCCTAATGGTTTCATGACCAAACTAAGTGAATTACGTGCATGCAAATCCTACGGAAATGTATTTACCAAAAAAGCTGGGGTAGTGATCATAACTAGTTGTCCTCAGTGTGATGGTACAAGTTTTGACACAGTATCTGCAAATGAAGAATCATTGTAGATAACGAGACATCCACAGTCAAGAACAATTTTCACATATGAGAATTTCAGACGTGTTTAACTATCAAAATTGTTCTTTATAATCATGAGTAATTCTTGTAATTGTGGTTCTTGTGGCCATGAAAAAATTGATGAATGTTACACAAAACAATGCGGATGTTGTTTGACTGATCATCAAGGTGCATTTGCAAAAAATAGATGATAAATCATTAACAACCCCCATTATTTGTTAAAATAAAATACCCACAAACATAATAATAGAAAAAATATAATTTTCCAATATTGACATCTAACCCAGAATTACAGTCAGAAATTTCATTACTAGAACAATTTAAGGAAACACGAAGTAGAACACTAGAACTAGTAAAAACTTTAGAAAAAGATGATTTTGTAGTTCAAACTGCTTTTTTTATGAGTCCACCAAAATGGCACATAGGACATGTAAGTTGGATTTATGAAACAATAATGAATAAAATCGATAAAAATTACGAGTTTTATTCTAAAGAATTTTCAGAATATCTAAATTCCTATTATCAGCAATTTGGAGTACCTCATGACAAAGGTTTGAGAGGAGTCGTTTCAAGACCAACAACTGATCAAATTTTTCAATACTTTAATACAATAAATCAAAGAGTAGAGAAATTTATCCAAACCCAAACACTAAGTGATGAGGCCATCAAGTTAATCATGACAGGATTTCATCACGAATGTCAACATCAAGAACTTTTAGGATATGATTTACAACATTTACTTGCAGAACAATACAGACCCGTAAAGAAAAATGAAATTATAAAACAAACAAGTGTCGATGGAAAATCAATCCATATCAAAGGAGGATTATACATCATGGGAAACAATGGAGGAGAATTTTGTTATGACATTGAATTGCCAGAACACAAAGTTTACCTTAATGATTACAAAATAGATGAATTCCCTGTAACAAATAAGCAATATTTGGAATTTATGGAAGATGGAGGGTATGAGACCTACAAATATTGGCTATCAGACGGATGGGAGAAAGTAAAAGAAAACAAATGGAAATCACCAATGTATTGGGAAAAAATTGAAGGTAAATGGCATACAAGAGACTTTTTAGGAATTAGAGAGATCAATCCAAACGAACCAGTATGCCATGTAAGTTTCTATGAAGCAGATGCATATTGCAAGTGGGCAGGTAAAAGACTTCCAACTGAAGCTGAATGGGAAAAAGCTGCTTGTTGGGATGAAGACAAGCAAGAAAAAACTGCATTTCCATGGGGAAATGAAAAACCAACTGATGAAAAATGTAATTTGCTTGAATCATATCATTGGGGTTGTTCGGAAGTAGGAACATATCCAAATGGAATAAGTCATTCAGGATGTCAACAAATGATTGGAGATGTTTGGGAATGGACATCATCAGAATATACAGGATATCCAGGATTCAAGTCAGGGTTTGATGAATACAATGACAAATGGTTTACTAATCAAAAAGTCTTGAGAGGAGGTTCTTTTGGAACACCAAAGATGTCAATTAGAGCAAGTTATAGAAATTTCTTCAGATTAGATGAAAGATGGTTATTTTCAGGTTTCAGATGTGCTGAAAATATTTAATTTTTTGAAACCAGAGTTAACGAAAAATGAGTTTTCTCATCTAACCATGTATGATTAATTTTGAATCCAGTACTTTTAAGAAGAAATTTAATTTGGTCTAGAGTATACTTGTGAGAATATTCAGTGTGGATTAACTCATCTTTTTCCAGATTTAATAAAAGATTAGATTTTGAAATAATTACAGATTGATTTACTAAAGATTTCAAATACATTTCAATTCTTTGATCTTCTTTATTGTAAGTAGAATAATGTGAAAAATTATTTAAATTAAAATCAGCATCAAGTTCATCGTTTATTCTAGATAAAACATTGAGATTAAATTCGGCAGTAACGCCCTGTGCATCATCATATGCAGATTCTAAAATGTATGAATCTTTTACCAGATCCAAACCAATTAAAAATAAATCACCCGATTTCATTGTAGAGTTTATTTTTTCTAAAAAGATTTTACCGTCTGCAGGAGAAAAATTACCAAAGCTAGAACCCAAAAATATAATTAGATTATTTTTATTGTCATAATTTTTTAAAAATTCCAAACCACCTTCATAAGTATCAATAATTCCGGTAATTCGAAGATGATCATAGTCTTTCAGTAATTGTTCTGAACTTTCAGTTAGGATTTCAGAGATATCAATTGGGAAATATTCAGTAGTTTGCTGTATTTTGGTAAAAATATCTAGTAACAATCTAGTTTTTACTGATGCACCACTGCCAAGTTCAACTAATCTAAAGGAATCATCAATAAATGATGGTAATTCAGCCTGTAAATTCTTTAAAATAGAAATTTCAGTTCTTGTAGGATAATACTCAGGAAGAGTACAGATTTTTTCAAATAAATCAGATCCTTTTTTATCATAAAAGAATTTAGGCGTGATAAATTTAGAATCTCTATTCAAGCTTGAAGATATTTCTTCAGCAAATGTTTTCTCTATTTTACTAGCATGAGGTTTGAAATATTGAAGTTTTGAATCTATAACATATTTTTTGTAATTAAGGTTTTTTTGAATTGTTTCATTCAAGTATTAAACAGGTCTTTGTTTAACATAAATGCTTTATCCCAAATTTTACGCATGAAAGATATTTCTTGATATACTTCTTTATTCAACAATAATTATTGGATGAAATCCTCAGAGTAGAACATTTGAAAAAACATTTCATAAAAAAAGGAATGTTTGGAGCAAAATCAGTCACTGTAAGAGCTACTGATGATGTGTCATTTTCATTAAAAAAAGGCGAAGTTTTTGTTTTGGCAGGAGAATCAGGTTCTGGAAAATCAACAATCGCAAAATTAATTCTTAAATCAATACAATCAGATTCTGGAACAATATTTTTTGAAGGTCAGGAAATTGATGATAAGAAAGAAAATTTGGCAAAAATCAGAATGAATTGTCAAATGATACATCAAGATCCATATGATTCCATCAATCCTAGAATGAAGATTGGAGACATTGTATCAGAACCACTTGAAATTCATAAAATTGGAGACAAAGAAGATAGAACCAAAAGAGTAATCGAAGTATTAGAGGAAGTGAAATTAGAGCCGGCTGAAGACATGGTAAAGAAATACCCCCACATGTTGTCAGGAGGGCAAAGACAGAGAGTAGTACTTGCAAGAGCTTTGGCACTAAAACCCAAAGTAATACTGGCAGATGAGCCAGTGTCCATGTTGGATGTGTCAATTAGGGCAGAAATGTTAGAATTAATGCAAGAGTTACAGAAAAAATACAGTATTTCGTTTATCTACATCACACATGACTTGGCTACTGCAAGATATTTTGGTCAAAGAATAGGAATTCTGTATATGGGAAAGATTGTTGAAATTGGACCAATCAATCAAGTGTTGGTAAAACCCAGGCATCCGTACACTCAAGCGTTAATTGATGCCATTTCAGAGCCGAATCCAGACAATTTACACAAAGAGAGAAAAATTAGAATTAATGATCCGTTAGATATCGACGTGTATCAGGGCTGCAGGTTTAGAGCAAGATGTCCATACGCCATTGAAAAATGCACAGAAGAGCCAACATTAGAAGAAAGTGACGCAGAGCATCACACAGCCTGTTTTGTGAAACTAGGAAGTTTTCATTGAAGGGACTCGTTTATCTTTGTAAGTGACAACATTTGAGACACCATTCTTTGGGAATACACCATAGATCAATTTTGCTTTCTGAATTACAGAATCTTTTAGAGATACCATAATGAATTGACTTTCCTTAGATCTTTCTTCTAAAATTTTTGCCAATCTTTCAGAGTTTGGTGCATCAAGGTGAGCATCAACTTCATCAAAGAGATAGAACGGAGATGGTTTTAGTTTTTGTAATGCCAAAACAAACACAATTGCAGCCAATGTTTTCTCACCACCACTAATTGATGTGGATTCTCTTTTTGGTTTGTTTGGGAATTGAATTAAATATGAAATACCAGAGTTGAATATATCATCTTCATTTTGCAATTCCAACCATGCATTACCGTCAGTCATTTTATTGAAAATCAAACGAATTTCTTTATCAACTTTGTCAAATGCATCTAAGAAGGTTTGTCGTTTATCTTTTTCAATATCTTCAATGAATTTTACAATAGAGTTTCTTTCAGCTTCAAGAGAATTCTTTCTAGTAGACATAGAACGGTATCCATAAGATACTTCCAGATATGTCTCAGGAGCTTTTGCATTCAATGCATTAAGGGAAGACAGTTCAGTAGTCAATCCATGGACAATAGATTCAACATCAAATGTTTCCATGTCTTTGTCAAATCCAAATGCAGAGAGTAGTTGTTGTAATTTAGCCTCATTTTCAATTAAATCATGCAAGTCACGATTCAAAGAATCAGTTTGACGTTCAATAGTGTTAATTTGTTTTGTTAACTCTTTATCTTTTTCAGATAATATCTTTAGTTTATCGTCAAATTCTTTTAGATGTCCAATGGAAGAGCCGGAAGTAGATATGAGGTCTTGCTCTTTTTCTCTTAATTTTACTAGAACATCATTTTTAGATTGCTTTTGAATTTCTAATTCATTAATTTTGGTTTCTAATTCTTGTTGTTCTGATCTCAGAGAGTCCTCTTCATCACGAAGACGATTAGATTGAGATTTTTCCCTATTGTCCTGAGTTTCCAATGTTGCAAGTTGTGAAGATTTGTCATGGAATTCAGTCATAAGTGTAGTATGTAATTTTTCAATATCTGTTTTTTTAAGATTAATTCTCTGCAATTCACTTGCGATACGAGACTGTTCTCCACTTGCATAATTTTCTTCAACTATTGCTATCCTCTCATTGATAGATTCAATATGAGATTCACTAGTACTAACTTCAGATTCAATAATATTATTTCTATAAGTCAACTCAGAAATTCTTTTTGTTAGTTGTTCTTTCATGTTAACCGTAGATGAAATTCTAGATTTTAAATTAGAATAGTTTTCAGTAGCAGATGACAGAGATTTTTCAGATAATGAAAGTCTATCAACGTTTAACTCAATAGCATTATCTAATTTTTTGATTTCATGTTTTCTGTTCAACATTACCTTTTTGACCAAACTGATAGATTGGAATAAACCATCAATATCACTACTCAGAGAAATTAATTTTGTGAGTTTTGAAATTTTGGAATTATTATCAATGATTACAGTACTTCCCTTAGATTCAAAGAACTCACCACCAATAGTTACAGCTTTGTAACCAGATTGAGAGAGATTATAAGCAGATTCTCGAGTTTCAGTGAGTATGACATTTCCAAATAGGAAGGTTTTGAGTGCAGAATAGGCAGGATCACATCGCACATTATCAGACAAGACACCTAAAACTCCAGGTTCGTTTGGTAGAGTTAGGTTAAATTTTGGAATAGCATCAAGTGGAATAATTTTTAATTTTGGAAGTTTTTTATCTCTTGCAACTTCTGCAATTCCAAGTAAGGTTGCAAAGTCTTTAACCACAATTGCTTTAATCCAATCAGAACTAACTGCCAAAACAGAACGTTCGTATTTTTTATCCCATGAAATCATTTCATAGACAAGTCCTTCAATACCAAGACTTTCTGCATCTTCTTTTAATTTTGCAGCAGTGTAATCTTCATGCATGAATCCTTTAACAGTTTTTATTTTAGATTCATAACGAGTTGCTTGTTGATCAGATTTTTCAATTATTTGTGCCCATTCATCCATATCATTAAGAATATGAGATTTTTTGTCATTGTATTTTTTTATTCTAGATTTTAATTCAGTTATGGTATCAGTATTATTTTTTATCAGAGATTCCAATTGTAACTCTGCTCTAGTTAGATCTTTAATACCAGATTCTAATTCATTTAATTTGATAGAATTGGATTCAATAATTTTTTTAGATTGTTCTTTTTCATGTTGTGTTTTAGAAAATTTTAATTTTGCATCATTTAGTTGGGTATTAAGGGCTTTAATTTTGTCATCAATTTCAGATTTTTTGGCAGCGACTTCTGATTGTTCTGCTAAAACTTTTTGTCTTTGAGAGTCTACCAGTTCTAATTCTTTACCAATATTATTTTTCTTTTGATTTGTTTCTTGTATTGATTCCTTTATTTTTTGAATTTGAATTTCTATATCACCTCGTGCATCATGAATTGATTCCAATTCCAGTTTAAGTTCAGGGATTCTCAAACTAATTCGTTCAATTCTTTTTTGTGATGCAGATATTGCACTGTTATCAATCTCATATTGTTCCATGGCAGAACTTATTTCTGCATCCAATGCAGATTTTGTTTGGTTGTATGCATCAGCCTCACCCATTAATTTTGATTTTTCAATTTCTAAAGCATCAATTTCCATCCTCAATGCATTACGTTCACCATCAAGTGTGGTGATTTCAGCAGTCAATTCTCTCAAAGTGGATTCTTTTGTAGTTTTTTGGCTTGAAATTACCTTCATTTTGTTGGCAGCAGCAATTGCTTTGTAACGATTTAGCTCCCTTTCCAAGATATCATGGCGTAGTTTTTGATTTCTTTCTTCTTCAAGCTCATCAATTCTTTTTTTAATTTCACCCATTTTAGCAAGAGCAATCTCTAATCTTCTGTCTGCCTCATCCAGTTGTTTAACAGATTCTACTTTTTTATCGTCAAAGTAAGACAGTCCAATTAAATCTTCAATTGTTTTTCTTTTTTCTTCTGATGTAAATTCAGAAATTCTAGTAACAGTTCCTTGTTGTACAGCATTGAGTTGTCCCAAACCGGCATTTGCCATATCAAGTAAATCAAGAATATGACTTCGGTTTGTTTTCTTTTTATTTAGATAGTATGTATTTTCACCATTACCATCCATCTCTCTTGTGATTTCAACAATATCAGAATCCACTGGAATTTTTCTATCAGAATTATCAAAATGAACACTGGATCTTGCCATTTTTGGTCCACGACGATTTCCTTCAATGTCATGAATTAAAGATCGTAATTTATCGACTCTCATTACTTTGGGTTTGTTTTCACCCATTGCAAAAATAATAGCATCCAAGATGTTACTTTTTCCAGAACCATTAGGTCCAGATATTGAAACTAGACCAGGTTCAAACTGAACAGTAGTATTCTTAAATCCAAATGATTTGAAACCAAAGATCTCAACTTTTTTAACATGAACCAATGATATTATTTTCTCAACACGTAGGATAATCGATAGTTAACAAGTTTAGTTGACAGAATTGCATAATTTTTCTTGTTGTGTTATAATATTTTTCGTAGTGGTTACGATAAAATAAATAATTTTTAAAAAATTGATCGCAGTATTACGCCTACTATAATTAGTCTCAAAAGATTATGAAGTTAATGGTTAAGCTTGGGTTAATTCAAACTGCACAGTACACAGATAACAAAAAAGGAATTTTACAGATTTCAAAAATTCTAAAAAAACTAGGAAGAGAAAATACAGACATTGTGTGCCTGCCAGAACAATGGCTCAAAAACAATGAGATCGAGGATTTTGATTTAGAATTTTTAGACTTTAAGAAAATTGCAAAAGAGTTTTCAATGACAATTATTCCAGGCGCATTTTATGAAATTAGAAAGCAAAAAACATCAATCATATCTCCAATTATTGGCCCCAAAGGGGAATTCATAGGAAAACAGGAGAAAATCCACCCGTTTGACTATGAAAAAGACAAGGTAAAGCCAGGAAAAGAGGCTAAAATTTTCAATACTGCCTGTAGATTTGGGGTGGTGATTTGTTACGACATGGTATTTCCCAAGGTTGCAAATACTTTTGTTAAAAAAGGTGCCCAAGTATTATTTTCACCAAGCAGAATAGTCAGGAGAGGAATAGAGCCATGGCAGATGTATGTTCAAGTAAGAGCGCTGGAAAATAGGATACCCATCTTGGCAGCAAATGTAGAGAATCATAAATTTGGAGGTAATAGTCTGATTATTGATTTAACTGAAAATAACAAAGTAGTGACAACCAAGAACATGAAATTAAATGGAGAGTGCGGAAAAAGCAAAGAGTTTGATCTGCACAAATATGAAAAGAGTAGAAAAATAAGATTTACAGATTCAAATAACTTTCAGTAACTAGTTACCAGCAACAAACTTTTCACAAGCATCTTTTGCTTTAGCATCTGAAGTTTGTTCTATTGGATGTTTCATCAAATATGCACTAGCAGGTTTAATTGGTCCACCTACACCTCTATCAAGTGCGATTCTTGCCAATCTAATTGCATCAATTACAATGCCTGCAGAATTTGCTTTATCATCAACCTCTAAACGTACTTCCATATTGTAAGGAATATTTGCCCATTGACGACCTTCAATCCTCATAAACATTAGTTTGGTATTACCTAAGAATGGAATGAAATCTGAAGGACCAACATAAATTTGATCATCATCTAATCTTTCTTTGAGTTGACTTTGAACACTCTCTGTTTTAGAAATTCTCTTTGATGCCAATCGGTCTTGCTCTTTCATATTTAAGAAATCAGTATTACCTCCAACATTGATTTGGTATGTTTTTTCAATTTTTGTTCCCCTATCACTACAAAGTTTAGCCAAAGTTCTATGAACAATTGTTGCACCGACTTGACCTTTAATATCATCACCAATGCAAGGAACGTTTGCATCTTCAAACTTTTTAGCCCATTTTTCATCTGATGCGATAAATGATGGAATACAATTTACAAATGCAGTTTTAGTATCTAAACAAATCTGGGCCCAAAATTCAGTTACTTTGTCAGAGCCAACAGGCAAATAAGATACAATAATTTCAACGCCTTTTTCTTTGATAATTTTTTTTACTTCTTCAGCAATTTGTTCAGGGGTTTTTGTACTGACAATAGGTTTAATTCTATTTTCAACCCATACACCTACACCGTCTAAAATTGGACTTTCATAGACCATTGCCTCATTTTTTGGCAAATCATCTTTTGCAATCCAATCCACCATGTTTGGATACTCATAAATTGCCTCATGCAAAAGTTTACCAACTTTATTTTCACCAACATCAAATCCACAAACAAAATCAATATCATGAATTCCATATCCAGCTAATTTATCGTGAATAA
>JACKQG010002131.1_pt2 | contig 16495 bp, 12 predicted proteins | sample 8237621 | NCBI WGS metagenome assembly JACKQG01 (sample SAMN15677084, study PRJNA649215) | marine metagenome | biome: marine; feature: Black Sea; material: saline water; isolation source: suspended particulate matter (SPM) from the Black Sea western gyre | collected 2013-06-09/2013-06-10 | depth...
TCAATGGTGACTTCTTCTGAGAAGGCCGTGTAATGCCCATTCAATTCAAGCGAAACTATCCCGTGGATTTGCGCCCAACTCGCCATCGTAATTTGGATAATCTCTGGAGGGCCGCTATACTCAAATTTGTCAATCCAGGTTTGGATCATTTCCGGTGTCTCAGTGAGTATGCCTTCGATATTCAGCGCACCAGCGCGCCAGGCGGTATCGAAGACGCTGATGATGGCAGCCATGCTGCCCGCCGCCGCGGGTCCGGTGATTTCCATGGGAGCGTGGTAATTGGGGATGGGTGTGCCAAAGATCAGGCTGTATTCTTCGGGGTGCGCCCGTGCCCAACCGCGGTAAGCGCGTGCGGATTCCAATATCCGCTCGGTCTGTGACACTTCGGCGGTAGCCTGAGAAGTCAGTATTGCATCACGCAGGGAGTTGTAGGCATCCACGATCAGGGCAGTGACTAAATCATCTCGACTGGGAAAGTAATTATAGATCGCCGGGGCGGTGATTTTTAGCTCTCGGGCGATTGCTCGCAAAGAAAGCGTTGCGGCGCCATTCTCGGCGATTTGCGTGCGGGCGGTCTCTTTGATAGCGGCTTGCAGATCGGGATGTTGTTCAGATTGTTTTGGGCGAACCATATTCACTCCTTAACTATACAGAGTAAATATACAGCGTTTATTTTATGTTGTCAAGCAGTTCGTGGTAAGATTCTGAAGAAAGGAGAATCCAATGCTCTTCGCCGACCTGAATCCCGCGCCGCAACAATATCAATCGCTCGATGAACTTTTCGCCGCCATGATGCAGATGACAGATGATCCCCTGGCAAACGCGGGGACGAATGTGGTCATCAGCCGCGGCAACCCCGGAGCCAGGATTCTCATCATTGGGGAGGCGCCCGGGCCGCAGGAAAATATTCAAGGGAAGCCATTCGTCGGACGCGCCGGCCAACTTTTGGATCAGATTTTGCGCGCCGTGGAGTTTGATCCCGAAAAAGACGTTTTTATTGCTAACTCGGTGTTTCGAATGCCCCCAGGAGAAGCGGGAAAAGCCTTCCGCAAGCCCAGCATCGATGAAATCAATTTTTATCGCAAGTATGTTCTGGAAATTATCCGCTTGATGGCCCCAAAAATACTATTGCTAACGGGCAATGTGGCTTGCCAGTCGGTTTTGAATAAAGCAGGGATTACAAAGTTGCGCGGCCAGTGGATTGAGAAAGATGGCTGTTGGATCATGCCGATCTTTCATCCTTCCTATTTGTTGCGCAACGACGCGCGCACGCCCGGCTCGCCGAAGGCGTTGATGTGGGATGATATTCGGGAAATCCGCAGAAAATTTGATGAAATAAGCGAAAAATAAAGCGAGCGTGGCTTCGCCACGCTCGCTTTATTTTTCGCTATTCGTAGGCCAGTACTTCGCGGATGGTTAGACGGGCCGCGTTGCGAGCGGGCAAGATACTGGCAACGATAGACAATGCCACGACAACCCCCAACCAGATCAGCACGCCATCGTAGGTATATACCAGCCGCGCCGATGAGCCCATCATGGCCTCGCTGATAATGGTGAGCAAACCCTGGCTGATGGGGAAAGACAGCCCAATTGCCAGCACCCAGGTGATCAGGCCAATCATCACCCCCTCGATGACAATTGATTTGATCAACTCAAAATCTACTGCTCCAATGGCGCGCATCACGCCAATTTCACGCGTGCGCTCAAGCACATTCATGCCCATTGTGCCAGTCAGGCCAATGCTGCCGACAAATGCCGTAAGAAAAGCCATAATCAGCAAAAAGCGAATCAGAATATCAATCGCCTGAGAACTATCCTCACGAATCAACTTTCCAGCTTCAACGCTACGGATTTTAAAATTGCGGTCGCTGAGATACTGATCCAGATATTCGCCAACCTGCTGTTGCCCCTCGAGAGAGTGGTCTTCTGTGATGACCTTGTACGAAAAAGCCTGGTTGGGTAAATTATTTAGATCGGAGACAAAATCGTAATCGGCATAGGCCAGCATATCGCCCATCATGCTGATGAAACGAAAGACCCCCACTACCTGCCACGCTTCTTCGCGCTCGCCGGGCATCTTGATAATCAGGCTGTCACCCGGAACCAGATCGGGATAATGCTCATAGATGGAGTCGGCGACCACCATGGCCTTCTCTTCGCCGGGAAACAACCAACGACCCGCGACGACATCGGCATCCAGCAAAATCGTATCACGCGGCGGCGCGATCAGGTTGATATTATCAACCACCTCATCGTTTGCATCCCAGATTTCGCCCGAGGCCGCCCCCCAGGCCTCCAGTTGTTCCACACCCGGCAAAGGCAACACTAATTGGTCGATGCGCGAGATCAAATAAGGCTGGCTGAACTGGATGCTGACATCCCCCATAAAATGCGCGGAGAGTTGATCCATAAACGCGGCCATTGAAATGCGCACATTGAAAACGGCGATAAAAACCGCCCCGGCAACTGTCAGGGTGAAGATGGTCAGCAGCAGGCGGCCTTTTTGTCGAAATGTGTTGCGGATCGAGAGCAAAACGGGGCGCGACAACCAGCGCAGCCACTGAGTGAGGCGATTGAACCAATCGAAACCGGTAGATTGCGCCCGAGCGCGATCGTTGCTAATGGCGCGGCGAACATTGATCTTCGAGCCGCGATTGACGGGGAAAAATCCCGCTCCCAGGGGAATTAGAAAAGCCAGCAGCACCTGCACCCCAATTGCCAGGGGCACAATGCGAAACGGCTGCAAGGAGGTATTCATCATCGCTGAAATAAATTCTGCAAATTTATAACCCGCCAACGCGCCGGTAGGGACAGCCATCCCCAGCGCCACCAACCCGTAGGTAAAAATCAGCACCAGGTACATTCCCATAATCTGCACGCGGCGACCGCCGATCAACTTCATCACGCCAATCTGGCGCATGTGCTGCGTAATCAACGCGTTGAGCGTATTCACAATTAGCGAACTGCTCAGAATCATGATCAGGCCGCCCAGCACACCCAACACGCCCAAAACCGCCAACACTGTCGCCCCCATCGGGTGGATATTCGACACCAATGTATCCATGCGATATACCGTGCGGTTGTGGCGTTCAATTTTATCTTCGACCGCCGTGGCAATCGCATCAATCGCGGCAATATCGTTCTTTGCGCTGCTCACGGTGACATACAATCGATTATAGGTCTCCGCCAACGCCAAAGCGGGAAGTGTATCCATCGTGATATATGCATACGGCCCGCTGCGAATATCGCCGCCGCCGGTAGCCTGATCGGCTACGATGCCTACCACAGGCAGAACATACGATGTTCCATCTGGTAATTCAATTTCAACCTGATCGCCAACCTCAAAACCAGTGTTGTTCATAAAATCGTAGCTGATGAGCAATTCGCGCCGATGCGGAACCTGTATGCCATCAATCGTCGTTAACAAATTAATCTGCATGGTCTCAAAATTTTGCACGGCAACCAAATCCAGGCTCTCCCAGACAATGCCATCGGTACTGCCGCGCACACCAACAGTGCGCCGCCCCTCGGCAGCTTCCACGCCAGGGATTTGCTCGATGACGCGCAAAAAATCTTCCGAGAATGAATCCGTCCAGACTTCAATATTGACCGGGTTGACCAACTCGTAACTCAGGTTAATATCCTCAGAGAGAATGGTATAGGTACTCACGATCATGCCAATGGCAAAAACCCCCACAGCAATCGAGGCTACAACCAGCAGTGTGCGCAATTTGCTATCCCATAGATCTGAGATCACCTTGCTCCAGCGCGGTTTAATCAAATTGGGTCTTACATCCATATCGTTCCTACCATTTAATCTGCTTTTACGCGCCGCTCAACAACTTCGCCATCCGAAAGCAAAATCGTCTCATCCGTCCGGCGTGTAATCGCCGGGTCATGCGTCACAATCAGAACAGTTTTGCCATGTTCGGCCAGGTTTTCAAATAAGTCCAAAATTGCGCCTGCTGAGCGCGAATCGAGATTGCCAGTCGGCTCGTCGGCCAAAATAATGGCCGGGTCCGTCGCCAGGGCGCGCGCAATCGCCGCGCTTTGCTGTTGGCCGCTCGACATCGAGCCGGGGAATTTATACGCATGATCCGCCAACCCAACCATTTCAAGCAATTCCATCGCCCGGTCGCCGCGCTCCGCAAAGGGATACACTTTGCAATAGTCCATGGGCAGCATCGTATTTTCGAGCAGCGTCAGCGTGGGCAACAACTGGAAAAACTGAAAAACCACGCCCATATTTCGTCCACGCCACAGCGAACGTTTACTCTCGCTCAATTTGTAAATATCGGTACCGCCCACCAACACCTGTCCGCGCGTCGGATGATCGATGCCCGTAACCATATTGATCAACGTCGATTTTCCGCTGCCCGATTTCCCCACAATCGAGACAAACTTGCCATATTCAAATTCCAGGTCAACCGCCTGCAAAGCTACAAAGCGCCCCGCCGCGTTTTCGTAGATTTTATCGATGCCTTTCAATGCAACCGCGGCAATATCTTCCTGCGGAATCAGTTTTAAAGCGGATTTGCCATTCGAGCCAGATTCGATTACCACCTGCGCCGGGCGAGCGGACTCGCTCGGGGCGGGTTCTTGCTCTCGATGAACGGGCGCCACTGCCAGGGGCTTGCTGCCACCATTTAGACCTGCACCCCTCACCGGGGCTGCGTCCAGCGCGCCATCCGTAATATGCAGCCGCCGCGAAAAGCGTTCCGCCAGACTCGTATCATGAGTCACTACCACAATGGTCTTCCCGGCTTCGACCAGCCGCTCAAAAATCTGAAAAATCGTCTCCGCGGTGACCGTATCGAGATTGCCAGTCGGTTCATCGGCCACGATCAGCGGCGGATCGTTGACCAATGCCCGGGCGATGGCTACACGCTGTTTTTGTCCGCCAGAAATATGCGCCGGAATTTTGTAGGCATGCTCAACGATTTCGACCATCTCCAGCAATTCCAGCGCCCGCGCTTTGCTGGCCCGCGGATGATAATTGCCCGTGAAATCAGGCGGCAGCATCACATTTTCGACCAGATTCAGAGTCGGCATTAACTCGAAAGATTGATAGACGATCCCCAGATTGTGCCCGCGCCATCTTGCCAATTCATCTTCGCTCAAGGCATGGATCGAAAGCGGTGCGCCATTTCCCCCGGACGAGTGGCCTTTACCATTCCCCTGGAATAACACCTCCCCTTCGCTTAGCGTACTCACCCCAGAGATCATATTGAGCAGCGTGGTCTTGCCCGCGCCAGATTTTCCGGTAATCCCCAAAAATTCGCCCTGCTGAATATCCATATGAATATCATTCAGGGCAATAAACGGGCCATCACCGGTGGCATAAGCTTTGGTTACGCCGCGTAATTGTAAAATCGCATTTTTAGTTTCAATCATCAAATACTCACCTGTACATAATTTCGAACATCAAATGCTACCATAGAACGCATCGCATTTGCTTACAGTTTGGTGAGTTTTTTCACAGAGTTGAGTTGACATCTGTGCTTCTAGTAGTCTCAATACTATCACTTGTGATGTAATCTACGCTCCAGGCTGACGATGCCGAAAGAGGCATTCACAAAAAAGCAGGCTATGTTAGCCTGCTTTTTTGTACTACTCTAGCTCACAAATGCTGCATTTCCGATCGTGACAAATCATCAATTTTATATTAAAATAGAACACATGAGCGAATTAACGCGCTTAGCCATGCTGACCCAGCAAATGCACCTGGAGCCCTCCGGCGGATTCGAATGCCCAGAGCTTTCATCGCGCAAGCAAGATTCGATTGCGGTCAGTCACGCCATGCTGCCCAGTGGCCGCAAGATCAAATTGCTCAAAACCTTGCTGACCTCAGTCTGCGAGCGCGATTGTTACTACTGTCCGTTTCGATCGGGGCGCGATTTTCGTCGGGCAACCTTCAAACCGGATGAATTTGCCAAGATATTTATGTATATGCACAATGCGGGGTTGGTCGAAGGCGTTTTTCTCAGTTCGGGCGTGGTTAATGGTGGTGTCTATACGCAAGATCAACTGCTGGCTACCGCCGAAATCTTGCGTCACAACTATGCCTACCGGGGTTATCTACACCTGAAGATGATGCCCGGGGCGCAGCACGCTCAGGTGGAACAAGCCATGCTGCTGGCCGACCGCGTTTCGGTTAATCTTGAAGCGCCAAATACAGAACGTTTGCAGAAATTAGCCCCTCACAAACAATTTGTCGAAGAGTTATTGAACCCACTGCGCTGGGCAGAAGAAATCCGCAAAGCCCAAACGCCTCACAAAGCCTGGAAAGGAACCTGGCCCTCCACCGTGACGCAATTTGTGGTCGGCGGCGCAGATGAGAGCGATATCGAATTACTCTCCACCACCGAATATCTGCATCACCAAATGGGTTTAGCGCGGGCCTATTTTTCGGCATTCAACCCGGTAAGCGATACGCCGCTTGAAAACAAACTCCCCACCCCGCAGAAACGGCAGAACCGCCTGTATCAGGCATCCTTCCTGATTCGGGATTATGGCTTCAATTTGGAGGAGATGCCTTTCGAGGGAAATGGCAATCTGCCCCTCGAGGTAGACCCCAAAACCGCCTGGGCGCAGCAATCCTTAAAAAATCCTGTAGAAATCAACACCGCCCCGCGCGAAATGCTGCTACGCATCCCAGGGATCGGCCCCAAAAGCGTTGCGATAATCTTAAAAACGCGCCGCGAATCAAAACTACGCGACCTCAGCCAGTTAACAAAACTCGGAATTCGCGCCAAGAGCGCCGCCCCCTTTATTCTGCTGGATGGCGCGCAACCGGCGTATCAGATGGCGTTGTTTTAGCGCGAAAACCTCCGATGTCTCATGAAAGCAACTTCAGCCTGAAGGAGTTTTCGCAAGACATCGGAGGTCTCACCGCGTTTATTGGGAATTCTCTATACGAGGTGGCTAGCCTGCGCAGTTACAAATCGCGAATATAAACGCGATGATTCTTATAGCGTTTGCCGCCCAGATTTTCAAGATCATTGCGCATCTGCACAGCGGATTCGGCCACCTGCGTTAAATCGGCGTGGGTAAAGCGCGAGCCCAGTAGCGATTTTTCCATCTCAGAATAAAGCAGAGCATTACCACCACGCCCCTGGAACTCCGGCAATATCCCTGCTCCGTTAAGCGCTACCCAATTCGTGCGCTTCATTTCCAACAATAAATCAAAAATTCCCGTCGGGAAGAGTTTCCCCCTGGCGCGTTGCAAGGCCGCCGAAACATCGGGAAAAGCAAACAGGAAGCCGACTACCCGCTCTTCGTGCAGGATTAACTTGATCATGCGTGGATCCGCCAGGAGCAATACATTTTCCAAGACAAAATCGATCTCGCGCTCACTTAACGGATAATATTCCCAGTTATTCACAAAAGCCGAATTATAGGCCTTGCCGATGCGCTTGGCCCAAGTACGTAGCTGACGTTTGTTTTGCAGGTCAAGCACATCAAGCACGCCACGCTTGCGCACGCGACCCGCAATCCGATGAACTCGCTCGGGGACAACAAAATCTGGCGTGTGGATATAATGCGAGACGAAATCCACCTCTTTGCGAAAGCCCAGCTTTTCAACAAATTGCGGATAATAAGGGTAGTTATAATTCATCATCGTCATCATCTGGCGATGCTCAAACCCCTCAACTTGCATACCGTAGCCATCCAGCGGCCCCATTCCTTTTGGGCCTACGATCTGATTCAACCCGCGGGCACGCGTCCATTCAAAAGCGCGTTCAAAGAGCATTTCGGCAACTGAAAAATCTTCGATGCATTCAAAAAAATAGAATTGAGCTTGTTTCTTATCGTGATACTGGTTAAATGGCCGGTTCTCGATGGCCGCGATACGGCCAACAACTTCGCCCTCGCGCTCGGCAATAAAAAAATCGCCATCGGAATGTTCATAAAAAGGGTGTTTTTCTTTATTGAGGTAGGCCTTCGCGTCGATGAGAGGCGGCGGCACCCATTGGAGACAATTCTGATACAGCCGGTATGGAAGTTGCACAAGCTGATGTACATCTGATTTGGAACGAGTGTTAATTTGCCGAACCGAAATCATGAGAACCTCCAGATAAAATATATTTTTTTATGCTGTTGAATTCGCCACAGAATATTTAAAGAACAGGTCAAAACTGATTGTATCACGCAGCAACTATGTTACAAAATCTGCGTTTAGCTTGCTTTTGCGGTAAGATTAATACCATTCCGAATCAAGCTCAGGAGTAAAATTGATGAAACTTACGCGCATTTTCATAATCACAACCTTATTGCTCGTTGCTGCCACCGCGCGCGTTGTCGCGCAAGCGGAGCCAGCCGCTGAGTTCAGCGTAGCCTTCAACAGTTATCCCGATACACCGGGCAAGCTCGATATCCAAATTTACAATCGCAGCCGCGGTGAAGAAAGCCTGTTCTTTACTACCGAGAATGTCAATGTAGAGCACTATCACCATTACGAACTCGTCAACGGCAGCCTGTATCTGCTGAAACGCACCGGTGATACCAATGGCGATACGTGGATGGACGAACTCTGGCGCTATAATGCCAATCTCGGCGCAGCGGGCGAGTTACTTTTTTCATCGCAGGGTTTGGATTTTCGCGTAGCTCCAAATGAAAGCTTTGTCGCCCTGCGCTATCCCCTGCCGCCCGACAACTTCTATCAGGGTGTCGGCTTCCTCGACATGGCTGGCGGCGAACTTGTACAAGAATTCGCTTTCGAGCATATTGACGAAATGCTGGCCCCCGACCTCGATTCGTGGGCAGACGATAGCAGCGCTTTTTGGGTCAGTTTCAAGGCTATGGGGCCAACTCCGGCAATCTTTTCCCACATAGACATCGCCACCTGGAAAGCCAGCGACTACGATCTGGCCGGTCTCAATTTGTCGCACGAATACGCCCTCAACCCCAACACCAGCCAATTGCTATATAGCGACCATCCCACCTTTTTCGATGCCATGTCAGCGCAAGAGTTTCTGGAAAGCGGCGACGCGGTGACGCTTTATCGGTACGATCTGATGAACGGCGGCGCGGAGGAAATACTGGCGGTTTCAGCGGCGCGCAGCTTTGAACCCCGCTGGATAGACGCATTGACCGTAGAGTTTTATGACCCGCAGGGATTCCGCAATGACAGAGTGCGCTACGACGTAGATAGCGGATATTCGGAATCTGTAACCGGAGCTGAGATGAGCGCCGAGGTGGTAGCCTTCCCCCAAGAGATCACCGCCGAATTTGAAATGGCGATGCAAGCCCTGACTCTGAGCATGGTGCCACCCATGCTACCCGCCGAGTTCCCCGCAGAAGCAGGCTTGCCCCCGATCGCGCCATACATTTCCAGCACAGGCAACGGCTTTTACGAACTCAGCCTCGATTACGGCACAGACTGCATGGGGGCCGGCGCCTGTCACTATGGCAGTATGCTGGCGCAGACCAACTCCTTCAAAATTCCGGTCGGCTCCGAGAATATGCCCTTCAATCAATGGATATCCCAACAAGTCATCCTTGCCAAAAACATTCAGGGTTATTTTATCGAATCCAACTGCGAGGCCAATTGTAGCGATGCACAGATTTTCTGGGTTTATAAAGGCTATGAATATATGGTCGGCGTGAAGGGCGCTGCACAAGAAGCCGTTATTGCGTTGGCAAATGCAATGATTGAAAATTCTATTCCGTAAACACACATATCCCACAGCAACGCAAAACAACACAGCCATGCACTTTCGGCTGTGTTGTTTTTATCCATATTCCCCTCCCCCAAATCGGGGGAGGTCAGGGGTGGGGGTTACCGCGCAATAAACACATGATATTCATATACATGCGTTCCGGCAGGATAATCTTCATCAACCATACCATCGTTCAACGCTTCGGCAAATGTAACTGTTGTCGCAAGCACATGCTCACCTACGGCCCAGTCACTTAACACCGTGTAATAAGCCCGGCAATGATCGCCGCTAAAAACACCTTCGAGCTTGGCAAAATCTTCAAAGGGAACAACTTCACCATTTATGGCAAATTCCAGCGAAATTTTCGACCAGTTATCTTCGAAGCTGGCTTCATCAGCCGTACACCAGGCGTAAACCCACATCAGATTGCGCGAGGCGGGTAACGGAACCGTAAAGATATATGTTTCGCCTGCCTGCGCAGAGACTGTGTTCTGGTAATCTTCCTGGGCAAAATCTTCCAACCACTTGGTTTCGGCCTGGAAGGCGGTTTCCGCTTCACTCTTGGATCCCATCGTAGGCGAATACTCCGGGGTCACGCCCGCGCCGAGGGGTTGTTCCATCACTTCAATAGCGTAATCTAAAATAACATCTTCGCCATCCACAAATTGCGACTGAACCGTCTCAACGGTCAGGGGCACGCGCACATCAGGCGCCACACCCGTTCCTTCGATGACGACATCACCTTCCATATCCAGAGACAGGCCAGTGGGCGCTTGTAAACTGTACCCGCCAGGGAGTTCATACTGGCCGCGGGCAACTTCGCCAAAAATGCCGTTGGAAGCATAATAGCCAAAGACGCGTGTCTGAGGCAACTCGCCGAGGACGTAAGCCACATCTTCACAGGCGCTGGCACAAGCCGGGCTAACCAATACGCCAAGCTGCCCATCGTAGTACAGCTTGTCATCCGGTTCGGTGTAATCCGGCGGGCCATAGGTTTCAAACTCGCCGCTGGTTTCGCTGTAGTAATACGAACGGCTAATATCCATGCGCTCGGTGACAAAATAACTGGCAAACAATGTCCCCAACGGGCTGCCACCGCTGTTTTGGCGCATGTCCACAATAATCGCTGGAACTTCGTTCTCGATCATGCGCTCGATAGCCCATTCCCACAGGCGAATGATCAAATTAATATCATCGGACAATGATGCAATTTTGATATATCCGTAGCCATTTTCAAGGATTTTATATTCAACAGGCAGAGAATTAAAATCAAACCCGGCGTAGATACTGGTTGCGGTGAAGGTATCGCGCTCCGCTACCGCGGTGAGGGTTGCCGTGATGGGAGTTTCTTCACCAGGATTTTGGAAAGTCACCTCAGCTTCTGTGCCTACCGGGGTGCGCAATAGATAACGATATTGCTGCACCAACAGGGATTCCTCCGTCGAGAAAGGCATCGACCAGGGGACAACCGCGGCAATGGCATCATTGATCGGCTGGCCGTTCCACTCCAAGATTTGCGCCCCCCAAAGCATACCCGCTTCGGCGGCGGGGCCATCTTCAAGCACAATATGCGTCATCACGTTGCCATCATCCAGGCCAATGATAGCAAAACCATAGCCACCCGCGGTATCTGACTCGTACATGGCATTGCCAATATCGCCAAAACTCAACCCGACGTGCCCGTCAGGGATGGCCCAGGCATAATCGCGCAACGCCAGGAAGTAGGCTGTCTCGTCTTTGCTGGCTTCAGCATCGGCTATGCGCGGGGCAATTTCGGCATAGAGCGCGGGCCAGTCGAGCGCTTTCATCTCAGTAAAGGGATATTCCACCGAAACTTTGGCATGCAAGGCATCGAAGCCTTCGCTCCAGGTCATCTCGCTATAATCATTGACCGTGAGTTCGCCTTCGTAGAGCGTCAGCGCGGGGGTAGTTTCTTTATAGATTTCAAAGGGTTCGCTGTCCAGATCGACAAAGGAATATCCGGCAGCAACTGGGGTTACGGGGTCATCTTCGGTGAAGAGCAGGCCGTCTTCGCCAAAACCATTGGGGAAGGCTTGTTCATCATCGGGAGACCAGATCAATAATGCGCCGCCCTTGATTTCGTTTTTATTTTCGGAATCAATCTGGGCAGAGGTATAGTTGGCGCTCCAGCCGCCGGTTTCGTCTTTGCCCAGGAAGGGATCATCCATATAGTTGGCGCTCATCGCAATCTGCCAGATTTGTACCCCGGCATCTTCGGCGCCATTATTATCCACATCGTTGAGCGGGCTAATCGGGGCGGCAGGCAAGTTCAGGGTATAGGCAAAGCCTCCCTCATCAGTAACCACCACCGGGCCAAGAATCTGAGCGACCAATGGCTGCTCATACTCGTAGTCGCGCTGCACGAAACCGGTTAAATCTTCGAGCATGGCAAATCGCTCAAAGAAATAGACTTCCACAATCAACGCGTTCGATACTTCTACGTCGCCGATAACTTGCACTGGCTCGTTGGGATCGGGTGTTGGCGCGGGGATTTGTGTTGGCTCTGGGCTTGGCTCTGGCGGCGCTTCGGTTTCAACTACTGCGGCCACTGTTTCCGTCTCGGCGGGCGTTGAGCACCCGGCAACAAATAAAGCTACGATCAAAAATAAATATAACCATTTTGCTTGTTTCATGGATATTCCTCCTGAGCGATTTGAGTTGGCGGTAATTCTATCATGGTTGATTATTCGGCGCGTAGGGCAATCGCATCTTATTTTTAAACCGCAAAGGCGCAAAGAACGCGAAGAAAAAAGGGCAAGCACGCAAAAACATGCGCACAATTGAACTGAAAAGAACCATTATTCATCAAGCAAGTATTCATTTTTCAAAAAACTTTGCGATCTTCGCGTCTTCGCGGTGAAAATTTCACTAAAAATCTATTTTGATGCAATTGCCCTGATTCGGCGCGTTTCAGTTGTTCAGGCAGCCAAATATATACTAAAATAGTAGAAGAATATTCCATAACTCAGACACGACTGAAAAGCATGGATACTACAGACCTCACTCGAAAAGGAATTCAGGCCCTAAAAGCTGGCGATGCTGAACTGGCGCGCAAATTCCTGCGTTATGCCACAAACCATAACCCCGAGGATATTCAAGCCTGGTTATGGCTTTCAGGGGCAGTGGAAAGCAAACCAGAAAAAATTGATTGCCTGGAAAAAGCGCTTGAGATTGATCCCCACAATGCTGCAGCCACACAGGGATTATCGAATCTGATTGATGGGTATATACCCCCCAGGCTTGAAGCGCCTGAATATATTCCCCCCTTCGTAGATGAGACCGAAGAAAATATTTCACCTCCCACGCAACCAACCCCGCCGCGCCGCGCAGCAGCCTTCGAACTACAAAGCCACGTCGAACAACGCCAGCGAGAACGCTATGTAATTTCTGCCCGCCCAGTAATCATCTCTGGCGTGATCAGCGCATTTTTTATTGCCGCATCCCTGGTTGTGATGGCGACCTTTATCATTTATACCGAAATTACCGCGATGGTGGTAACCATCGGCGGAATGATTTTCTTCATCGCGCTGGTGACGTTTTTATTCTCAATTATCCTGCGCACCCTATGGCGGCGTCTATTCCACCAATATAAGCTGACCACAAATTATTTGATCGTAGATACTGGCGCCAGTGAAGACAAAAAACGCAGCATCCCACTGACAGATATTCGGGGGGTGCGCTGCAAACAGCCCCTGCTGGGGAAAATCTTCGGTTACGGAAATATCACAGTGGCGATTCATCAACAACCCGATGATCTACTCCTGTATTTCGTTCCGGAATGCCATAAATGGAACAAACTCATTCAACGGATGGTAAAACGGGCGCATCAAATTAACGAAAGTGAGCGCTAATGCTAACCATTCTCACCATCTGCCTCATTCTATTCAGCCTCGCCAGTGGACCGCTATATCTGCAATTGCTCCATAAAAAAGCCTATGGGCTGACCGTCGCACTGCCTGGTCTGCTCATCTTGCTGGGTGGCGGGTTGGCAACCATCATCTTCTTCTCCACCGGCACCTTCTTCGCCGCCGGGGTCACCTGCCTGCTGATTCCCGTGGCGCTGATGGCTCTTATTCTAATGATCGGGTTGCGGCGCAAATATACAGAGGCTTTGCAAGAGGATCATCGTTTCCAACGCGGCTATTGGCTGGGGATTGTGATGATTCCCGCGCTGATTGCAGCCCCATTTTTCGAACTGGCCGGCATCCGTTCCATCTGCTTTGGGAGTAACCAGCGCGCGGCTCAGGGGTTGATTGCCGCGGTTGAGCAATATCAAAACGAGCAGGGCGCCTTCCCCGAAACCCTGGACGCGCTCGTTCCCGGCTATCTCCCAGCCATTCCCGCCGGAAAATGTGCCCCCCTGCCCGAAGCCGGATTCAACGCGCCTGCCTTCGAAATACTAACTTGCACGCCCGAAAATATCACCATTTTAGTGATTCCGATTGGCAGCGGCGAATGGATTCAGCGATATAATTTCGAAAATGGCCTCTGGGCCACACTCAGTTTTTTAGATGGCGCGTGCAGCTACCTGGAACAATATGAATAAATCTGAAATTAAAAAACAACTTAAACGATCTCGCGAACAGCTTTTCGAAATCCTCGACACGCTCAGCGATGAGCAGCTAGAAACCCCCGGCGTAGAGGGCAACTGGACGATCAAAGACATCATCATGCACATTATGCTCTGGGAATCGGAGATCATCAAGCTGCTGTGGCAGGCTCAACAAGGCTTGCATCCTACAACAGCCCATTTCGCCCAACAACGCAATATCGATCAAATCAACGCAGATTGGTACGAGGAACATAAAGATCGTCCGTTGGACCGCGTTTTTCCAGATTTTGCGGGCGTGCGCCAACAAACCCTGCGCCGCATTGATTCATTCAACGATCACGACCTGAACGATGCCAAACGCTATCCCTGGCTCAAGGGCGAACCACTCTGGAAATGGATTGCCGATAGCAGTTTTGCCCACGAGGAAAAACATATCGTCGAAATTCGCAAATGGGTGGCGAGCCAATGACATCACACACCATCCACACCCTTGATCTGAATTTTTTAAATATTCCCAACGCCATCGCCGCCTATCTCATCCCGCACGCACGCGGCGCGTTGCTTGTCGAATGCGGTCCTGGCTCTACGCAGGCTAAGCTCACTACCGCGCTGGCTGCGCAGGGTTACACCCCCGCAGATATTACCGATGTGCTGCTCACGCATATCCACCTCGACCATGCTGGGGCCGCGGGCTGGCTCGCCAGGCAAGGCGCGCGCATCCATGTGCATGAGGTTGGCGCGCCACACCTGCTCAACCCCGAAAAGCTGCTCAACAGCGCCACGCGCCTTTATGGCGACCGCATGGATTACTTGTGGGGCCAATTTCTGCCCGTGCCTGCCGAAAAGCTGCTCGTTGTCGGCGATAATGATGTCATCGAGATCGAAGGGCTTCACTTCAAGGCCCTCGACACACCCGGCCATGCTTCGCATCATCTGGCCTATATTTTCGAAGAGACCTGCTTCAGCGGTGATGTGGGTGGCGTGCGCATGCCCGGCCTGCTGCACGTACGCATCCCGGCTGTGCCGCCGGAGTTCCATATCGAAAAATGGCGCCAGAGCGTTGCCCGCCTGCAACAAGAAAATATCCAACGCATTGCGCCTACCCATTTTGGCATCTTTCCTGATGCCAAACTACATTTGAAGGCTGTGGCAAAAGCCATCGGCGAGATTGAACATTGGATGGAATCTACGCTGCCAGCGGATCCGCCGTTGGCACAGTTGCAGGATGATTTTGTAGCCTGGGCTGAACAACGCTCGCGCAACGCCGGTCTGGACGAGGCGTGGATTGCCGCCTTCGAGGCCGCCAACCCCTCAGCGATGTCGGCGGGAGGGATTCAGCGCTATTGGCGCAAATTCCGCGCCGGGGAGGCTGAATCCGCCCCGAGGGTGGCATGAACATCCCCCTGCCCGTTGCGCTGATACAGGCCCTGAGCGAGGCGCGCGCCGTTGCGGTGCTCACCGGGGCCGGAGTCTCCGCCGAGAGCGGAGTCCCCACCTTTCGGGAGGCCCAAACCGGGCTGTGGGCCGAATATCGCCCCGAAGATTTAGCTACGCCCGAAGCCTTCCATCAGAATCCACAACGCGTCTGGGAATGGTATCAGTGGCGGCGCGATCTGGTCGCAAAGGTTGGCCCCAACCCGGGGCATGATGCCCTCGTCGAGATGGAAGCACACATCACAGCGCGCGGCGGCGCTTTTACACTCCTCACCCAGAACGTAGATGGTCTGCATCATCAAGCCGGGAGCCAGCATATCTACGAGCTACACGGCAATATACAACGCATCAAATGCGCCCAATGCGGGATCGAAGCTCAAGGCTGGACTGCCGATGAAAGTCCGCCACGCTGCCAACAACTCGGCTGCAATGGCCTGTTGCGCCCGGATGTAGTCTGGTTCGGCGAGAGCCTGCCGCAGCGCGCACTGCAGGCCGCCATCGAAGCCGCCCACGCTTGCGAAATATTCTTCTCAATCGGCACATCGGCGCTGGTACAACCCGCCGCATCTCTGCCACTAATGGCGTTAGAATCTGACGCTCTGCTCGTCGAGATCAACCCCCAACCCACGCCCCTCACACCCCGCGCCGATTTTGCACTCCAGGGCGCTTCCGGTGAAATTCTGCCGGAGCTGGTTGAACGAATTTGGGGGTAAGGGCCAGGGGGAGGCACCAACACTACATCATTTTTTTTATAAAACTAAGGCAAATACCCTATAAAAATAAGCCATCACCAATTGACCCGGTGATGGCTTTTCGGATATATTAA
>JACKQG010004349.1_pt1 | contig 16493 bp, 9 predicted proteins | sample 8237621 | NCBI WGS metagenome assembly JACKQG01 (sample SAMN15677084, study PRJNA649215) | marine metagenome | biome: marine; feature: Black Sea; material: saline water; isolation source: suspended particulate matter (SPM) from the Black Sea western gyre | collected 2013-06-09/2013-06-10 | depth...
CACTTATATACAAACCAAACGCATCCCTATTTTCGCGCACCACATATTTATGTGGCCATCGCCGCCCGTTTTCTTCCCGGGCGACAGGTTCTCAATGAAAAACAGGCCCGGCAATTAAAAGTAAATCCCAATTATTTCAAAGACTGCTCCGATGCTGTTTTAATGACCTCACGCGGTGATAATGTTTATGACAGGACCTTTATGGAGGCGTTTATACGACCAGGCATCGGCCTGCAAAACTGGGGCTCTCGCTCGAACTATCCCGCTCTGAATGTCGTTCAAACCGGAGCTGACGAAATGTCGATTTACGTCCAGCATGACTATGCACAGCCAACGGCACATCTGCGCCGCTATTCGATGCGGCTTGATGGCTTTACTTCGATATATGCTCCTTATAAGAGCGGCAGCATGACCACGAAAACATTTATCTTCAAAGGCAAAAAACTATTGCTCAACTTTGCTACCTCAGCTCCGGGATATATAAAGGTTGAAATCCAGGATTCTAAGGGCAAACCTATTCCCGGCTATTCACTTGGCGATGCGGAAGAAATGATTGGCAACTATATTGAGCATCCTGCCTCCTGGCATTCAGGAACTGACGTGGGTCAGCTCTCAAACCGGCCGATTCGACTTCATTTTGTTATGAAGGATGCGAATCTTTATTCTCTGCAATTCAGACCTTAAGCTTGACTAATGAGGCGAGATGGTATATAATTATCTGACGTAACGGAAACTATCCAAAGTCGTATCCCCGATACGACCGAATATGAGTTTCTCATATTTGTTTTGGAGGAATTCAACAAAGCTTCGTAGAGGAACGGTGAAATGTCCTTAACAATTATTCAGCTAAAAATGAAGCCATATTGGTTTTTGTTAGTGACAATAACTCTGTTGACAATGCAGACAGGAATTGCCCGGCCCGCGACGTATTACGATTACAAATCTCTGAGAAAACATCTGGTGTCCCTCGCTAAGCAAGACCCTAATCTTGTGCGAGTTGACAGCATAGCTCAATCGATAGACAAGCGGAAGGTCTGGGTAGTGGAGGTCGGTAAGGGCGCCGAAGACAACCGAAAAAAACGTCCCTCTATTTTGGTCCTGGCAGGTATAGAAGGCAACGATCTGACAGGTTCTTCAATAGCAGTATCATGGCTCGAACAGTTGATAAAACAATTCCGGACGGATCACAAAATCACCGAACTTCTGGAAACAACAACGATATATGTTATCCCTCGTCTTAATCCGGACGCGGCCGAACATTTCTTCATCGAGCCGAAATTCGAAACCAGTGCGAACAATAAACCTGTCGATGCCGACCATGATGGGCTTATGGATGAAGATGGTCCTGAAGACCTTAACGAAGATGGCCTTATTACATGGATGCGTGTCGAAGATAAGGAAGGTGACTATATTCTCGACCCTGTGGATAAACGTCTGCTACTAAAAGCCGACAACTTAAAGGGAGAGGTTGGCGCGTGGCGTTATCTGAGTGAAGGTATCGATAACGACCACGATGAAGAATGGAATGAAGATGGGCTCGGGGGTGTTAACTTCAATCGCAATTTTCCATATAACTACGAATTTTTCGCCTCTGATGCTGGCGTACACCAGGTCAGTGAAGCCCAAACGCGTGCGCTTGCTGAATTTGTTATTGAGCATCCCAATATCGGGATTATTATTACCTACGGCGCTGCTGATAATCTTCTGAAGACACCTGAGAGCGCACCTGATCCCGATCGCCGAAAACCAATGATATCGATTGATGAGAAAGACCTGGGCTATTACAAAGTAATGGGCGAGATATATCGAGAAGCGATTGGATTGAACAAAGAGCTTGAGAATACCTCTTGCCCCGGCACGTTCAGTGACTGGATGTATTTCCATCGGGGCCGATTATCACTTGCATCCCGGCCGTGGAGCCCGTCTGTTGCCGTGGAGATTTCAAAGTCTGCTGAAGAAGAGGAAAAAGACGAACAAGAAAAGACAGGAGATAATGACGAAAAGAAAAAAAATGCAGATTATAAAAAAGATAAGGATAAACGCAATGAAAACGAACGTAAGGAGCTGAAATGGTTTGATGAACATGCACCCCGGGCATTTATCAAATGGCAGTCGATAGAGCATCCTGATTTTCCGGGCCGGAATGTGGAGATCGGTGGGTATGCTCCTTACTCGCTCACTAATCCCCCCGCAAATATGGTCGAAGAAGTTGTCGGTAGGCACACTGATTTCCTGACGACGGTTATACAGCGTCTGCCGCGTATCGGCATTCGAAGAGTTGAAACTAAACACCTGGGGCAGGGGACATATGATATCGAGATCCATGTGGAAAATACCGGCTTTTTACCTACTTCACTTGCACAGGGTCAAACAACCCGAGAAGTTTATCCGACACGGCTGGTCATGGACCTGGACGATGAGCATTTCCTTTCCGGAACTCGGATAACCACCCTGCCTGTAATCCCGGGAAGTGGAGGCATGGTCGAAGCACGTTATATAATCTATGCACCCAATCGTAAAAAAATCGATTTTGAAATTATTTCGATGCTGGCCGGGCAAGTTGAGGGAACTATTAATCTGGAAAAAAGCAGATAGAATAACAATGGATGACTTTCATAATGTGGAAGGTCTTTATTATGAAGCATAGATCGAAAATTAGAACTTATATAGTCTTTTTTGTTTCTTTATATCTTGTTGTAACGCTGAATGTAAAAGCCGATGCTCAAAAAGTAAATCGCAAACCTAAGGCAAGCAACCCGGCTGATCATTCATTCCCGGCATTGGGGGCTTCAGATGAACGGAAAGTGGAAGTGGCATGGAACCGATTCTATGACCATGCCGGGATGGGGGGCATTCTCGCGCGGCTGCACAAAGCCTTTCCTGAGCTGACCCGGCTCTATTCTATTGGAAAATCCGTTCAGGGCAGAGATATCTGGTGCATAGAAGTTACATCTCACAATGTAGGCGACTCGGACCGTAAGCCGGGAATGTATATTGACGGAAATATTCATGGAAATGAAGTCCAGGGCGGTGAAGTAGTAGCTTATACGGCTTGGTATCTTTGCCATCAGTACGGGCGGCTTGAGAAAGTGACAGCCTTGCTTGATCGCTGTGTTTTTTATCTTGTTCCGACGATCAATCCTGATGCACGCGATTTCTGGTTTCACGCTGCCTATTCTTCACGATCATCTCGTACAGGCCTTGAACCTACGGATGATGATCGGGATGGTCTTATGGATGAAGATGACTATGACGACCTCGATGGTGACGGCGTTATTACTCAAATGCGTATCAAGGACCTTTTCGGACGATATAAACCACACCCGAATTACCCAGACTACCTTATGGTAAGAGTTAATCCGGATGAGCGGGGTCAGTACAGCCTGCTTGGCGGCGAAGGTATCGACAATGATGGCGATGGTCGCATCAACGAAGATAGGCGGGGCGGCTATGACATGAATCGCAACTGGGCATTCGATTGGCAGCCGAATTATGTTCAATATGGTGCAAAGGAATATCCGTTCTCGCAGCCGGAAACACGAGCCGTAGCAGATTTCGTTCTTTCCCGTCCAAATATTGCCGCCGCGCATTCGTATCATAACTCCGGTGGCTTGATTCTGAGAGGCCCGGGCCGTGAAGGTGGCGAAATGAGTGAACAGGACGAGAGAGCATTAAGACTCATCAGCGAGCGGGGTGAAAAAATCCTCCCCTATTATCGCTCAATTGCTATTTGGGATGACCTCTACACGGTCTGGGGCGGTGAGCTCGATTGGTTTTACGGGGGGCGAGGTATTCTGACGTTTTCAAATGAATTATGGACATCCAAAAACTTGTACAAAACACCGGATGCGCCTTCGGATGAGCAACAAGCAGAATTTGTTGAATACGTCCTGATGGGTGACGGCCTTATTCCCTGGCGGGAATATGACCACCCCACATATGGAAAAATTGAAATCGGTGGACGAAGGAAAGAATGGGGACGTATCCCGCCTTCTTTTCTGCTTGAGGAAGAGCTTCACCGTAACATGGCTTTTACACTGTATCATGCTGATATGATGCCCCTGCTGAAAATCCATGAAATAGCAGTAGAAAAGCTTGAAGAAAACTTGTATAAGATTTGGGTAACAATTGAGAACCAACGTCTTATCCCGACGCGTACCGGCCAGGATATTACTCATCACATCAGCCCGCCCGACATAGTTTCCTTAAAAGGTAATGACATTAAGGTGTTATCCGCCGGGCGAGTTACTGATAAATATTTTAAGCGTGTTCAACCGGTCAAACGCCGGCCAGAGCGGGTAGAGCTGAACTCAATCGGCGGTATGGATTCCGCTATCGTACAGTTTGTCGCTGAAGGGAAAGGCAGCTTCACCATAACGGTCGATTCCGCTAAAGGCGGTGTACTTACTAAAAATCAATTACTGCCTTAAACCGGTTTAATTTGTTGTTTCGACTTATAGTTTTACTGCCGAGATTACCTTCTTATCTCGTTATATATGGCCTCGATTAATCTGGCCTCATTTTCCTTAAATTCACTTTTTATTTCTTCTAAACTTTTTCTGTCTTCGATTAAGGTTTTAACCTTTTCCTGTCGTTTTTTCATCTGGTCGATATGAATATTTATGTTCTTCCTGTCTGCTGTTTCGCTGTGGCCGCTGCAGAATTTCTCTGCATCTATTGTTTGGAGCATTTTAGTAAGTGTTTTAACATGCTCAATGGAATTGCCGCCTTTATAGGAATGGATAAGTTGCGGTCGTGTTAAAAATATCTGGTCTCCGATGAAAGCTGTCTTTTCCTCCGGAAAATATACGGCAATATCCCCGGTGGTATGTCCGACACCGAAATACCGTAATTCTACCTTCTTCGAACCGAGATAAATATCCATCTTATCACTAAAAGTTATTGAAGGAACGAAAGACGCTAATTCTGGCCCTTCCCATTCCGATGGAGTTCCATCCTGTTTTGGATGAAAATACTCTTTTCGGCAATTCTCATGCGCGACAAAAGTCACCGTTGCGGGAAAATATCGATTTCCCGATATGTGGTCGCCGTCACTGTGGGTACTTACAAGATACTTTATCGGCTTGTCGGTAATCTGCCTGACTCCTTTAATTACCTGGTCAACCGACTGCTTGTCCGATTTCGCATCGATTATAAGGACACCATTATCACCGATATATGCCCCTCCCTGTGCGCCCCGTCCACCCGCAATTTCAAAGAGCCTGTCGGATATTTTCTTGAATTGAACAGGCTGGGCCCCTCTGCCCTGACCAAATGAATTTGATACGAACAAAAGAAGAAAAGCAGAAATAACAATAAGTTTAATATTCTTGTTCATCTTAAAACCTCCTATAAATATTGAAATTGTTAACCGGATGACATTTCTTCGACTTCATCTATAGTTTTAGGTATTTTCTTGCCCAGCACACGATAACCGTTCTCTGTCACTAAAACATCGTCTTCTATTCGCACACCACCGAAGTTCTCATATTTCTTCACCATATCGTAGTTTATATATTGTGAGTTTTTATTCTCAGCCTTCCATCGTTTTATCAATTCAGGAATGAAATAAATTCCCGGCTCCACCGTTATTACAAAACCAGCCTCAAGCTCCTTAGCCAGCCTCAAAGATCTCCAGCCAAATCCGGGATTCCGTCGAATCGTATCGGTATAACCGACGTAGTCTTCTCCAAGCCCTTCCATATCATGCACATCCAGTCCCATCATATGTCCCAATCCGCATTGGAAGAATAATGTATGAGCCCCGGCGTTAACAGCTTCGTCGATATCCCCTTTTATCAATCCCAGGCCTTTCAGACCCGAGGCAAGAACTGTGCAGGCGAGGCGATGAATGTTTCTAAATTCGACACCCGGCTTAACGGCCCCGATTGCCTGCTCCTGTGCATCGAGTACGATAGTATAGATTTCTTTTTGCCGCTGCGTAAATTTACCGCTTACCGGGACGGTTCGAGTGATATCGCTGGCGTAGCCGAGGCTGGTTTCAGCGCCGGAGTCATTTACGGCTATGTCACCTGCCTTCATTAAATTGCCGTGGCTGTGGTTGTGGAGCGTTTCTCCATGGATTGAGAAGATGGTCGGAAAAGACAATCGCCCGCCGAGCGACAGGACGATGCCTTCCATCGCTCCGGCGATTTGGCGCTCATAAATACCAGGCTTCGACATTTTCATCGCTGCTGTCTGCATTTCATAGGAAATATCGAGAGCGTTTTCTATTTCGCTGATTTCCTGCTCGCTCTTTATAGACCTTTGGGCGACTACCGCTCTAATGAGTGTTTCTGAGACATGCTCATGGACACTGGACGGGGGAATATCCAGCAATTCGGCAATCTTCAGAGTGTTCCGGGCCCTGTACTGCGACAGAAAATGAATATCTCTGCCTTGTTGGACAGTTTGCTCTAATGCGGACTGTAATATTTCAAGCCCGGCGGTTTCGCTGATACCTGCTGTTTCAGACCGCTCACTTAAAACCGGTTGCGGCCCTGTCCAGATAATATCGTCAACCGTCAAATCATCGCCGAAAATAACTTCTTTGTCCCGGTCCACATCGATAATTGCTGCTAAAGATGGACAGTCAAGCCCGAAAAAGTAGAGAAATGAACTGTCCTGCCTGAAAGGGTACTGATTGTCGGGATAATTCATCGGGCTTTCTTCGTTACCTAAGAAAAGAATTAATCCTGATTGAATCTGCTCTTTTAAGCGTCGCCTTCTTTCAATATAGACATCAGCGGCAAACATTTGTCAATCATCTCCGGTTGGCTGTTTCTTTTGAGTCAACAAGCTGACTACTACCAGGCAAATCACTGATAGAGTTATCGCTGGCAGCACTGCATCGAGCTTTGCCAGTTCGGCCGGTAAGCGTACCTTTATTACTTCTTCCCACAAGAGCGTTGTCACCGTACCGGCCAGGATAGAAGAAATTGCACCGGATGTTGTGGCCCTTTTCCAGAGCAGTGCAGCAACAAGGCACGGGGTAATTGCTGAGCCGTAAATCGTAAAAGCATAAAGCGCTTTTTCAAAAACAGTCGTACTCTCGGCAAATGCCAGCGAGATGAGCCATGCGATGATCCCGAAGCTCAGTACCATCAAACGGCTCATAAAGACGATTCTTTTTTCAGATGCCTTCGGATTAATGTGCGCCTGGTAGATATCCTTGATGAAGGTCGTAGCCGGAACTAAAAGGAATGAATCGGCTGTGGAGATGATAATTCCAACAACTGCTATCATAAACAAAAGTCCGAGGGCCAAGGGCATAAAGTGTCTGGCTGCGTAGATTAGAACGTAGCGTCCGTTTTCGGGATCGGGTATGAGGCTGCTGGCGAACCAGGCCTCTGCGATGATTAATTCTTCTATCAGCAGAGCTACGAAAATCATGATGATAACCGCCGTCTTAGCACCCTTGGCATCACGGCTGGCAAAGATACGCTGGTACTGATTGGCGTCGCCAAGAACCAGCAGAAAAACCGGCAGGCAAAAATTGATATAATTCACCGGCCCCCACACCCCCAACATCCGCATATGGTCGGGCCGATCACCCATTTCTGCAAAGGCGGCTGCCATCCCGGCGAATCCGCCCGCCTTTATCAATACGATGGGAAATGCAATCAATAAAGTCCCCATGATAACAATTCCAGTAACAATATCCGCAAAGGCCAGACTCATCAGACCGGCCAGCATGGTATAGACCACAATAAAAGCCGCAGCGATGATCGTTGCCTTCTCCGAGGTCAGCTTAGGCTCGTGCAGATAGACCTTTCCTGTCATTGGCAACTTGGCCAACCGGAAAATCTGCTCATCTTTCCCAAAGCCTTCACCGTACTCGTCAATCGTAATCCTGGTGATCGTATTGCGCTTGATGGCGACGATGTTTTTGAGATTATCAATGGTCTCAATCTCGGATGTGGCGATATTAACGAGGGAGCCGGCCTCCTTAACAAGAGTTGCGATGGACCCGGTCTCACGTGCCCTTTGCAAGGCATCATTGAGTCCAATGATCTGAGTGGAAGGTACCACCAGAACAGTGAACTGTCCGGGTTTCTTGGACCAATGCCCCGTGCTCTTATCTTTTGTATCGAATCCAATGTGTGCCACGCCGGTCCAATCGGCAGGGGGCTCATACCTGAAGTAGCCTTTGCGAACCTGTCTCATGGTTAACATGCTCCCGGTATCGAGTGTGACAGGATTCTTCTTGCCTGTAATGACTTCCAGCACCATACCGCCGGCATTGAACTGGTAGCTCACTATTACCATATAGGCAAGGATGAGGGCCACAACGGCTAAGATCCGTGCAGTACCTCCAAATCGCTTGCCGATGATCTCCGGTACGCTGAGTGCCTCGATGTTGCGTGCACGGGTGGCGATAAAAGATAACAGAATCATCCCGATGAATGTCCCGCAGGGAAGCCATAAAGCTGACATGCCGACTTCATACGTCTTTCCGGCGTTGCCTACTATCGAACCTGTACCTATCCAGCAGGCCAGCATCGTACAAACCAGAATCCACGGTGAGAGGGTTCGGCCCGCCACTGAGAAATCAGCCTGAGTCTTGACCTGCCGGGATTTGTAAATCCCGATACCTGTCAGGACGAGTAAATAGACAAATATGGCAATTAAATAAGTCATCTGTCCCTCGATAATATACAAAGAATAGAAATGTAAGCAAGAGCTTAAATCTTAAAGTGCTGAGAATATTAATTGAATTCGATATGTTATTTAACAAACTGCTCGACGAAATATTTTGGTGTCAATGGTTCTCCGGTTGCCCGTCTGATCATCTCGTTCCATTGATAAACAGCTCCGGGCTCCAGGACCTTTTCGCGAATAAAATCTCCAACCTCTTTTTGTCCCACGTAACTTACATTTTCATCCGATTTAAGCATTAGAACTTTTTGAACAATGTGGTTATGCAGTTGAGAAGCGAACAACTCGCCCATCATATAGTTGTGATAATAACAGGGCGCGGTGGTGAAATGAAGCTTTGATGCCCAACCAGCATCAGCAGGCCCGCCAGGTCTCTTTATCAACTGATATTTTTCAACCAAATCCCACCAGAGTGTATTAAGGTCCTGTTTGGGGTCTGCGTATAGCTGCTTTTCAAAAGTGTACATAACCATGGCCCAGCGGGCAAAAAGCACCTGCTGGAAACGAAGATATTTTTCACTGACCCTTTCAATTTTCGCGATTTGTGGTTCCGACAGACCCAGCATTTGCTGCATCCAGGCTGCATTACGGCTCAATCTTCCGAAGAACATCGCAATAGCTTCGGTAGTAAAACTGTGGGCCGGTTCCCTGAGCAGCCAGGGCTCTTTCCTTTTGTGGTATTTGCTGTAAACTGCATGGCCCAGTTCGTGCAATATAGTTTCCATCCAGCGTTCGGTATTTTGAAGGTTGCACAAAATTCTAACATCCCCGTTGCGGTCTGCTTCAAAACTGAAAGCATGTGGATATTTGCCTTCCCGGTCATATAAATCACTTCTTGCGAGGATGTCATCTACAGACAAGCCAATACCGGCGTAATATCTTTGGGCTAATTCTTTCACGTCCCGGTCTTTATAATAAATATCCAGATCCAGGTCATAAACTAAAGGCGTTCTTTGAAAGAAAGGATCATGATAGTGCCAGGGCATCAAATCATCAGTGGCAATGCCATAACCGTCTGCCAGTATACGGTCCAGCTCTTTTTTCAATCTGGCAAATGGTTCACTGGTCAGTTCACAAAGCTCATCGAAGATACTATCAAGCTCTTCCACATTTTGCTCGCCTGTCACTATTGAAAGAGTATGATAATTTCCAAAACCTACCTTTCGGGCCGCCGTGTTGCGCAGCTTGACCAGTTCGATAAGGTCATTAAAAATCGCATCACCCACCTGTTTGCTTGCCCTCCATGCCAGTTCTCTTTTGCGGCAATCTTCTTCTGTTGTTAAGATTGTATAAATGTCACTCATGGTGACCTTTTTACCATCAATCGTGCCGCGAAAAGTGTTGTACTTTTCCTGTACTCTATTGTCCGCATCAACAAGCTTTTCCAACAGCTCAGGCTCTATCTGGTTCCGCAGATAAGCATAGTATAGCTTGTCTAATTGTCGGGCCAATCTGATATTAATTACCTGGCTGGACTCTTTTATATCTTTAAGAAAGGCGAATTCCTGCGGATTGTTATAAATTCGGCTAATCTCCAGTTGCAATTTATTAACTCGTTCGTAATCTCCCGGCTTGCCTGTTGTCGAAGCGTCCCAATAGGCAAGATTCGCCTGTCTCGAAAGAGGTTCAACTTTTGCGACATGAATATCAATAAATTGTTCTAACTGTTTTTCCTTTGCGATATTACCACAACCACAAAGAAAAAGAAGCAAAACAAATAATGTTATCATGACAGAGTATATTTTCATTATGAATCTCCATTTATACCTGAACAAAATAAACTGACGTTCAAATAGAATATTCATTAAAGATAACTGCTCTATAATGATTGCTGCTCTGTTCGTGCGATAATTTCATTTTGCAGATCTTGTCCTACATCTACAAAATAATCACTATAGCCGGCCACCCTTACAATCAGGTCACGATGCTTTTCAGGATTTTGCTGGGCTTTCCGAAGAGTTTCAGCATCAATGACATTGAACTGGATATGATGACCGTCGAGTTTGAAGTAGGACCTGATTAGATGCCCGAGCTTATCAATACCGTCGCCGTCGAGCATGTGCGGATTGAATTTCATATTTAACAAAGTTCCGCCCGTACGGACATGGTCAATTCTGGCCGCCGACTTGATTACGGCGGTTGGACCTTTGATATCGGAACCCTGGCTGGGTGATATGCCCTCAGAAACCGGTTCGCCGGCTTTCTTGCCGTTAGGCAGCGCACCTGTGACAGAGCCGAAATATATATGTACCGTTGTAGGAAGCAGATTAACACGATACTTGCCGCCCTTGGTGTTCGGACGGCCGTTGAGCAAATCATAGTAAGTGTTAAATATTTCCTCTGCAATGCTGTCAGCGTAATCGTCATCGTTGCCGTATTTAGGCGTATGATATAGTAGCTTCTGCTGCATGTTTTCATACCCCTCAAAATCATCCCGCATTGCCTTTAGTAATTCGTCCATAGCAATGTCTTGCTTGTCGAAAACGTGACATTTCACCGCTGCCAGCGCATCGGCTACCGTGCCGATACCAACACCCTGGATATAGGTCGGATTATACCTTGCTCCGCCGTTGTGATAATCGAGTCCGCGGGCGATGCAGTCGTCCATCAAAATTGACATAAATGGAGCAGGCATATAATTGGCAAAGAGTCGCTCGATGACATTGTTAGCTTTGATTTTCAGGTCGATGAAATACCTGAGTTGTTCTTTATAGGCAGCCATTAGCTGCCGATAAGAAGTAAATTTGCTCGCATCGCCAGTTTGAGGCCCAACCTGCTCACCTGATTTCGGATCAACGCCGTCGTTACAGGCCAGCTCAAAAATCTTGGGCCAGTTTATATACCCGGTCAGTGTGCAGCTTTCCTTACCGAACGAGCTTACTGTAACGCAGCCGCTGGGACCGCCGGTACGGGCATCAGTCATGTTTTTGCCGTCCTGAAGCATCTCCTTAATGATGACGTCGGTGTTGAAGACGGATGGCTGGCCGATTCCGGTACGAATAACCTCGCAGGCTCGCTTGAGAAACCTGTCCGGATTCTTCTTGCTGATTTGGATACAGGAGCTTGGCTGGGTCAGATGCATCTCTTCGACCACATCAAGCATCATATATGAAACATCGTTGACAGCGTCACTTCCATCGGACGGCCTTATCCCTCCTATGTTAATCAATGAAAAATCGGTATAAGTTCCGCTTTGCTCTTCGGTAATTCCGACTTTCGGCGGGGCGGGCTGATTATTGAATTTGACCCAGAAACACTGCAGCAGCTCTTTAGCCTGTTCGTCTGTTAAGCTTCCTTCTTTTAAACCTTGTTTGTAGAAAGGTAACAGGTGCTGGTCGAGCCGGCCGGGATTAAAGGAGTCCCACGTATTCAATTCCGTAATCACTGACAAATGTACAAACCAGTACGCCTGTAAAGCTTCCCAAAAATTGCGAGGCGCATTAGCCGGTACATAGGAACAGACCTCGGCTGTTTTTTCCAGTTCACTGCGGCGAACCGGATCGCTTTCCTGTTGTGCTAATTCCGTTGCCTTGGTGGCGTACCGCTGAGCGAAAATAATAACAGCGTCAGCGCAAATGCTCATGGCCTGATATTCCTGGTCTTTTTCGTAGACGAGCCGGTCGTTGAAATAATCGAGCTTCTTTCGGTTCTCTTCGATGTCACGTTTAAAGTCCACCATACCCTTGTGGTAAATTTTATCGTCAAGAATAGCGTGTCCGGGTGCACGCTGCTCCATAAATTCTGTAAATACTCCTGCTTTGAATGCCTGGTGCCATTTTTGTTCCATTGCTCCAAAGAGTTTTTCCCGCATGGTTTTACCTGTCCAGAAAGGAATTATATTCTCGCTGTAGATTTTTTTAACCTCTTCAGTAACCACAAAGGGCGTTCTTTCCCGGCTGTTGAGTATGCGCAGGTCCTCCATAGTATGGCAGCACAGCTCTGGGTAAGTTGGTGTCGCCTTCGGTGCCGGGCCGCGTTCACCAACAATCAGCTCACCATCGTTAATACATATTGCCTTGTTCTCCATAATGTGTTTGAAGGACAAAGCCCGAGTGACTGGAACAGATTCTCGTTGGGGAATATCACTCTTGTAAAACTCGGTCAACAGTTCCGCCCGTTCGGTTGATATGTACGGCCTGGTCTCAACGCTTTGTTTCCGTAGTTTTGCTACTCGTTCGTTCATATTACTAACCACCAATCTTGACTTCGAATCCGTATTTACTGAGACTCTTTGCAATCGAGTTCATCTGCTCCTCATTGGGAGTTTCGACTTGCAGGTGTTTGCTCTGAGCCTTAAGTCGAGTCGATTTTTCTTTTCCCCCGCGATTGAAGGGCAGGATATCTACTCTGATCACACCGGGCAGTGACGCTGTAAATTTGCCGGTTGCTTCAATGTTTGCCTTCTCATCGTTAAAACCCGGGATAATAGGTATCCTGACAATGATTTCTTTGCCTGCTTCTGAAAGAAGCCTGATATTATTCAATATCGGATTGTTTCCCACGCCGGTAAAACGCTCGTGAATTTCACTGTCCATGTGTTTAATATCGCAAAGAAACATGTCAGCTCTTTCACCAACCATTTCTACAATCTTCGGCTCAGCGTAACAGCTTGTATCCACTGTGGTATGTATCCGCTGCCTCTGACATTGATTTAGTACGGCAAGAAGAAACTCCGGCTGCATTAGCGGTTCGCCGCCGGAGATTGTTACACCGCCCCCTGACTCGTCGTAGAAAATGACATCCTGCTCAATCTCAGCCATTATTTCACCAAGTGTCATCTCTCGCCCAATAATCTCCCTTGCACAGGCCATACAGACATCGACACATCGACCGCAAAGGCTGCATTTATTTATTTCTGTGACAGGTCTGTTGTCGATAATCGAAATTGCCTGTTCGGGGCAGGCCTCGACACATTGAAGGCATCCTACACATCGCCCCTTGCGAAAGCCGTGCTCGGCGTAAGCCCTCCAGCTTTCCGGATTGTGGCACCACTGACATTTCAACGGACAGCCTTTAAAGAACACTGTCGTGCGGATACCCGGGCCATCATGTATGGCGTATTTCTTGACGTCGAATACGAGTCCCTTTATTTCTAATTCCGCTCCTTTGCTTTGGAACATAGCAGAACTCGATTCTGAATCAGGGATATTTAATATATCTACCACAATCTATCCCCTTCTCCGCTGCCACCATCAGGGATTCGGATGATTAACGAATATTGTCTTTTTACTACTAAATCATTCATCATACTAAGATACCAAATCCGGTTGATAATAGCAACTGACATGGATGTTATCCTGCGGATTTAGCCTTAAACAACTTAATATTGGTACAAGGCCAAATCTGTTTGCCGGCCCCCGGGTGGCTCATAAAATTCCGGCGGCTGATAGGATATTAACTTATGAAAAAGAGCGTGTTGGGTTAAGGGCAAAGTGATTCCTGGGTATCATATTCCCTTGTAATCGTCCTGTTCGAATGCATCGAGTATCTTAAGGATTGCCATGAGGTTGTGCTGAACATTATCGCAACGGATCTGATTATCGTAAACCGTTGTTCTTATGCCCCCGCGAGCGTACTTACGCTTTGATTCGGATATATAAAACATATCGATATCATCGGTAAATTGAAGCTGCATTACACTGCGAAGCCCCCTCAGTATTGCAATACGATAGGCATTCGTACGCTTATTATCACCTGTTTGGCGTGCAAGCTGAAATGCGTCAATCAATCCTTCGAGATATACTCCGGTAGAGGAGGAATGCGGAGGGCCGAAGGGACGAGTCGGGTCATAGAAGCGGCCGGCGGTGTCACGATATACAACGTTATCTTCCAATTGCTGCACGCTCAACAGCCAGTCATTCATCTGGAAAATAAACTTCCTGAGTCTTTCGTTCCGGGTCTGTTTCCACACCGTGTAGTATGCCTGGGTATGCCACGGGATGAAGGCGGGATTACGATTGGTTCCAAGGTGCCACTTACTGTAATATTCGAACGATTTCATGAACCGTTGAAGCAATTTTTCATCCCTTTTTTCTTCATAAAGTATCGACCACAATAACAGGGCCTCACCGGGATAGAAGTTCTGGTTGTCATTACGGTCCTTCGGTTTATAAAATGTATTGAAAGAGCCGTCGGATTTCCACAGGGAGTCTATTGTTCGCCTAATTGCAGCTTCCTGCCGGGCCCATTTGCTGCGCTTGGGATGCTCGACAATCGCCATTGTCGCAATTGACAGCGCACCGAGTTTGACTTTGCCTTCCCATTCAATGAGACCATATTGACCTTCCTCGCGATAGAACTGCTGAAGATTATAGTCAATGTTCCGCTCAATTATATTCCAGAGTTTCGGGTCGTTACTTTTGGCGGCAACTTTCCCAAGTGCTGTAGTTGCCATCCAGAGCCGAATCATATTTTTTGTCTGTGATTCTGCTCCTACACTCGGCCAATACTTGTAGGTAAACCTGCCGTCCTGGTGAACGTTATTAAACATCCACTTGATGGCGGTCTCTGCCGTCTTGCGGGTATTTTCCTGTGTAACTTCACTTAGCGGGACGAAAGTATTTCCTCTATCGGTTAAAACAGCTTTTGTTTTGCCAAGATAGACCAGTACCTGGACACCTTCGAATGTGCGATAACGGACCTCATTCTGCATTTGGGCATCTGTGAGCTTATATTTTTCCTGAAACAATTCGAGCAGGCGTTGATTGGAACGGTTGGTTGCGATTGCGTAAGTCGGAGCAGCTCGTTCAATTTTGCTGCCGTATGATAATTCATAGCCGCGTATGCCTCTGTGGATATTGGTTAATGATTGTTGCCTGTCATTACTGGTGTATAGTTCCCGAAAGGAATGGCACAGGTCTATTTCGAGTGTGTCTATATTATCAATCTGCTCTGCATTAAGGGTTTGCTTTGCATTGTTAACTGCACGAACGAGTGTTTCAGACAGGCTCATATCTGTTTGCCATGTATCTATTAGACGCAGGCCCTTACTGCGTAAAGCTATATAGATGGTTTGTGGAGTATCTGAAAAACGGCCGGCGAGATTGTAATCAACTATCTTGCCGTTATGCCATATGTGCTCAACGAGTTTAGCGAAGTGCTCTAAGTCTTTTTCTGCGAGTATATTGTCATCAAAGATACGCCGGTTGATTGTGGCAGGTTCAATCGATATCCTTTTCGAGCCCTGGCAGGATGCCGAGACGAGAACGGCAAGGAGCAAAAGCAATATGTTAAGTTTTAATATTCTCTTTATCATTATACTGTTAGTATTTTCGATGAAATCTGCGTTTTTCTCCATCTAAAAGCAGTGATTTTTGCAATTTTTCATTTTTAGCAGAAAAAAAGCCCGTTTGAAATTGGGTTTGAATTGGCTTTGTTTTGGCTTTGTTTTGGGTTTGTTTTGGCTTAAATTGGGTTTGTTTTGGCTTAAATTGGCTTTGAATTGGGTTTGTTTTGGGTTTGTTTTTCCGAATAACCAAATGTCCCAACGCTCGTATTTGCTTGTCACAAAAGAGCTTAGGTTGATTTTGGGGTACTTGACTTTGGGTTTGTTTTGCATAATAGAGTGTATCTGGAAATATGTTATAATTGAAAGAGTGCCTAAAGTGCCTAAAGTGCCTAAAGTGAGCTAAAGTTGGGTATTTCATATCTCAGATTTCAGATTTCATATTGTAGTAAGGGCAGAAAAAGACTGCCTCTATAATTAGAGGAGTGTGCAGTTTTGAGACGAAAATTCACGGGATATTTAGGACTCTGGCTTCGTAAATCGTTATTTAGAAAAGAGATAAAAAATTTTGAAAATTTAGATTTTTGTTTTTAACAGTGAGCGTTTTTGA
>JACKQG010004350.1_pt1 | contig 16492 bp, 7 predicted proteins | sample 8237621 | NCBI WGS metagenome assembly JACKQG01 (sample SAMN15677084, study PRJNA649215) | marine metagenome | biome: marine; feature: Black Sea; material: saline water; isolation source: suspended particulate matter (SPM) from the Black Sea western gyre | collected 2013-06-09/2013-06-10 | depth...
GGCCAGGAAATCGAACTTGAAACTGATATTCTCCCCGGCAAGGTTATCAAATCTCAAATCGAATTTATAGATCCAGTTTTAAATTCTATAACGAGAACGGCTACTGTTCGGCTTGAGATCGACAATACAGACAACTCATTATTGCCCGGTTCCTTTGTTCGAGGAAATGTCGTCGGTAACCTTGGCGATAATCCCCCCCTTATTATTCCAAGAACTGCTGTGTTGATGACAGGCCGCAGGGCAATCGTGTTCGTGCAAGTTCCTGCGGACACGCCTACGTTTGAATCGAGAGTTGTTGTTCTCGGAGAACGGGCAGATGACATGTACGTAGTGAACAGAGGGCTCGAAGAGGGTGAACTCGTTGTAGTGCAAGGCGCCTTCAAGATAGACTCTGAACTTCAGATTCAAGCTAAGCCCTCCATGATGAGTATGGAGAACGAACCTAAAAAAGAAAATGCCTCAAAGGATTTCATTGATTCTCTTACGCCGCTTTATAGTGCTTATTTTGCAGCTCAAGAAGCTCTCGCAGCAGACGACTTTGAAAAATTCTTAGTCGCACAAGATGATATTTCCACGATGCTAACAATTGTACAAGACAAATCGCTTAGCGCGGATGCTCTTGCGATATGGAAAGACATCGCAGGGAACCTGCAGTCTACTTCTACAAAGTCACCGAACATTAAAGATGCTCGAATCATCTTTGAAGACATGTCAAAAGCAATCACGCAACTGCAAGGAAAGTTTGGGCATGCGATGGATACATATTACGAAATGTACTGCCCAATGGCATTTGACTTTAAGGGTGCCTTTTGGCTTCAACGCAATGGCACGTTAGCTAATCCGTACTTCGGTGCAGAAATGTTAAAGTGTGGTGAGCTTAAAAAAGAGTTTAATCCAGTGGGTGAAAACAAATGAATCAATTGATCTCTTCACTCATAAAGCACCGATTAATCGTAGCAATCGTAATGATTGTTGCGACGTTCTGGGGCATTCTTGTTGCTCCGTTTGATTGGGAACTTGGCGCCCTTCCTCGTGATCCTGTTCCAGTCGATGCAATTCCCGATATCGGTGAAAACCAACAAATCGTTTTTACGCCATGGGCAGGTCGAAGTCCTCAAGATATTGATGACCAGATAACGTACCCACTCGTCAGTTCGCTCCTTGGGCTTCCGGGCGTAAAGGCCGTACGGAGTTACTCCATTTTTGGGTTCTCTACCATTTACGTCATTTTTGAAGACGACATAGATTTTTACTGGGGTCGTTCAAGAATACTTGAAAAATTAAGTTCGCTCCCGAACAACACACTCCCAAGCGAAGTAACGCCAACCCTTGGTCCAGATGCAACTGCGCTTGGTCAAGTATTTATGTACACACTTGAAGGACGCGACCCTCAAGGCAACCCTGCTGGTGGATGGAGTCTTGATCAACTTCGTTCAATACAAGATTTTAACGTGCGATATGCTCTTACGGCAGCAAAGGGAGTTGCAGAAGTTGCATCGATTGGAGGATTCGTAAAGGAATACCAAGTCGATGTCGACCCAGACCACCTAAGGCATATGGGTGTAACGCTACAAGAAGTTATGTCTGCAGTTCGTGGAAGCAACTTAGATGTTAGCGCTGGACTTATCGAACTAAACAATGCTGAATACATTGTCCGAGGTCTTGGATACATCGAAAATATCGACGATCTGAGAAAAACTGTTGTAACAGCAACGGGCGGTGTTCCAATATTGCTAGAAGATGTTGCAACTATAAATATAGGTCCAGCGATGCGTCGAGGTGCACTGGATCGAGATGGTGTTGAAGCAGTCGGCGGAATCGTTGCTGCAAGGTACGGCGAGAATCCCTTAGCAGTGATCAACGCAGTGAAAGAACAAATACAACAGGTATCTTCAGGACTACCTATGAAAGTTCTCGACGATGGCACGGTTAGCCAAGTGACTATCATTCCCTTTTATGACCGCAGTGGTTTAATCCATGAAACGCTTGACACACTTGACCATGCAATAATGCAGCAAGTGATGATTACTATTTTAGTTGTCATACTCATGGTTTTTCATATTCGAGGCTCCATTTTAATATCCTCCATGCTGCCCCTTGCTGTGCTGCTTGCGTTTGTCGGTATGAAGATTGCGCATGTTGATGCAAACATTGTTGCACTAAGTGGTATTGCAATCGCAGTTGGAACCGTGGTCGATATGGGAATCGTCATAGTTGAAAATATTTTAAAGCGCTTGGAGGATTTCCCTGATCAACCACGTAAAGATGTAATTGCAAAAGCATCATCCGAAGTCGCAGGTGCAGTTCTAACCGCAGGATTAACAACAATCGTTGGCTTCCTCCCTGTATTTGCATTAACGGGAGCGGAAGGAAAACTCTTTTCACCTCTTGCTTGGACAAAAACATTTGCATTAACTGGTGCGATTTTCTTAGCAATTGCAGTTATCCCTCCGCTTGCATCTTTAGTACTGCGCAAGCAACAAAAACAACGACCACCTATGTCTAAATGGCTACGCCATTCGATGACCGGTGTGCTAGGAGCCTTTGTCGCGATTCTGCTCGCAAATGCGTGGCAACCACTTGGACCAAATGCGAGTATTAAAAATATTCTTTTTGTCGTTGTAATTGTTGGTGGTTTTTTGCTTCTCTTTCGCTTATTTCGATTGGGGTACCGAAACATGCTTACGTTCGCCCTTAATTTCAAAACTGTAATGCTGATTGCGCCTGCATTTTTAGTGCTCTTTGGTATTACTTCGTGGCTAGGGTTTGACAATGTGTTTTCATTTTTGCCCAGTTCGGTTCGCTCAACTCGCATTGTGACCACAATTGCTCATGCTTTTCCGGGTACAGGCAGAGAATTTATGCCATCGCTTGACGAGGGCTCCTTCCTATATATGCCAACTACGATGCCACATGCTTCCATCGATGAAAGCCTAGCAGTGCTGCAACAATTAGATTTGGCAATCGCTTCTGTACCAGAAGTTACCGATGTTATCGGGAAAATTGGTAGAGCAGATACACCAATGGATCCCGCCCCCCTTTCTATGGTTGAAACTATTATCGAATACTCACCAGAGTATGAATATAAAGAGGATGGATCCATCGTTCGTCTTTGGCGAGACCATATTCAAAGTCCACAAGATATATGGGATGAAATAGTTGAAGTTGCTCAAATTGTAGGCACGACTTCTGCACCAAAGTTACAACCAATTGAAACACGTATCGTCATGCTGCAATCTGGATTTCGAGCCCCGATGGGTATAAAAGTCTATGGCCCAACGTTAGAGTCCATAGAAGCGTTTGCATTGGTGCTTGAAAAAGAATTGAAAAATGCTCCGGGTGTTCGAAACGAGACTGTGTTCGCAGACCGCGTAGTTGGCAAGCCATATCTTGAAATAGATCTTGACCGCAACAGGCTCGCTCGACATGGTTTAAAAGTAACAGACGTTCAAGAAATTATAGAAGCAGCCGTTGGTGGACAACCTGTCACGCGCACGGTTGAGGGAAGAGAACGATATGGCGTCCGTGTTCGGTACCAACGGGAACTTAGAGACTCCGTTGAAGCACTCGATGACTTAATGGTTTTCTCTCCAAATGGCGTACACATTCCCTTGAGTGAACTCGCTGATATTACCTATCGCAGAGGCCCCCAAGTCATCAAAGGGGAAGACGGTTTTCTTGTTGCGTATGTAATCTTTGATCGTATGCCTTCGTTTAGCGAAGTTGACGCAATCGAGTCTGCGCAAGCGACATTAAACGGCGCAATTGCTCGAGGTGATGTAGAAGTTCCAACGGGCGTGAAGTTCAAATTCTCTGGTTCCTACGAAAACCAAGTCCGTGCTATGAAACGCTTGACGATTGTTATTCCTTTGTCGCTTGCAATAATTTTGATTTTGTTGCACCTGCAATTTCACAGCCTCCTTACTTCAATCATTATCTTCGCAGGGGTATTCGTTGCTTGGGGCGGAGGGTTCATGCTTATCTGGTTTTATGGGCAACCTTGGTTCTTAAACTTTTCGGTATTTGGAACGAATATGGCTGAACTGTTTCACGTTGGTCCGATCAATATGAGCGTTGCTGTTTGGGTAGGATTCCTCGCCTTGTTTGGCATTGCTACTGACGATGGCGTTGTCATGGCAACGCGTCTGAAACAGTCAATGCGAGAAAGAAAACCGACCACTAAAGTTGAAATTCGCGAAGCAATAGTGGAAGGTGGTTGCCTTCGCATCCGCGCTTGCTTAATGACATCAGCGACAACTATTCTTGCGCTTCTTCCAGTTCTCACGGCAACTGGTCGCGGCGCTGACCTTATGGTTCCAATGGCGATTCCGGTATTTGGTGGCATGCTTGTAGCATTGATCACCCTTTTTGTAGTTCCTGTTCTGTATTGCGCGATTGCACAGTGGCAATTGAAATGTAATAAGAACACTTTTTCATAATCAATCAGTCAACTAAAGGAGATTCTGATGTATATGTTATTCTCAATGTTTATGGCAATTCTTGTATTGCCAACCCTCGTGTTTGCTGGAGAACCAGTAAACGATCTTTGTCCATTCACCGGCAACGCCGTAAACCCAAATGTCACCGCGCAAGTTGGCGATGACAGCGTCGCTTTTTGTTGCGGTGGTTGCCTCAATGGCTTCAATAAATGGGACGACGCTCGAAAAGTCGCGTATGTAGCAGAGCAAAAGGCCGCTAATGCAAAACCTGAAGCAGCAAAAACTATCGTACTTGCAGTAACTACTCCATACCTTCTTGATACTTGCCCGATTACAGGCAAAAAACTTGACTCCATGGGTGGCGAGGTTGTGGAAGTCATTGATGGACGAGAAGTTCGTTTTTGTTGCGCAGGTTGCCCGCCACAATTCAAAGCGGACAAAGAAGCAAAGTTCAAAGAAATCGACGCAAAGATGATTGCTCAACAACTGCCGTACTACCCAATTGATACTTGCGTAGTCAGTGGTGACAAACTTGATTCAAAAGGTGCATCAGTTGACTTCATTTACGGCAACAGACTGTTCAGAACATGTTGTAACGATTGCAAGGATGAGTTTCTTGCTACTCCTGCAAAGTTTGTCCCTGAACTTGATGAAGCAATAATCAAAGCACAAAAGAAGAACTATCCACTTGATTACTGCATCATCGGTCGTGGACCACTTGATGGAATGGGCGGACCAGACTTTATGATCGTTGGCAATAGGCTCGTCCAACTTTGTTGTGGCGGTTGCATTCAAAAAGTTCTCGATGACCCACTAAAAGTGTTTGCCGAAATCGATAACGCAAAATGAGAAGAAATTAGTCCTTAAAAAAAGCCCCGCTCGAATGAGCGGGGCTTTTCGTTTGAGTAACGAATTGTTATGGACACGCGCCCCAGCCATCTACGACTGCGAGCAAGTCAGACACATCAACTGTGCCGTCTTGGTTCACATCTTCTGGACCGCCTGTGTTACCCCAAGCGCCGACGACTGCAAGCAGGTCATTAACGTCAACAGTACCGTCACCCGACACATCGCCTGTACACGAAACTTCATCGCAGTAACTTTCAGAAATTGAAACGCCGTCTACGCTGGCTTCAATAATTGAACCAGACCCTAAGTCGCCACAAACAAATCGGACTTGAATTGATTCACTTCCTGCTGGTAATACATCCGAGAGAGGATGTTCAACGTGGTACCAACCACCGCTGGATTGATCATAGGGTCCAACTGTTTCAATGTTGGTCCAACCACCACCATCAACGGATATGTCTACGTAGAAGTAGTCGTTGTTTGGATCAGCACCGCTGCAACCTGCACCGTTGTTGTACCAGCGGTAGTAACTGAGATTGGAGTTTTCGCCAATTGGCATAATAGGCGAGGTCAACGTTGTAGTGCCGCCATCGACATCTTCACTACCGCTGTTGCCTGTGACGTAGCACATGCCAGAGCCATCGGCGTCTGTTGGAGAATCGCAACGGTCCCCACCCTCAGACGGTGTGACCCGCGTCCATGTTCCTTCAGTTGCGTCTCCTGTCACGCTCCAACCCATATTTGTTTGAAAATCATCCTCAAAACTAACTGTTGCACCAGAGAACGCACTAGCATTCCACGTTGTAGTAGGTGCGGTTGCTGGGCTCAATACAGTATCTCCAACTTCAGGTTCTACTGAGATATACCAATCAACTGAAGCACCACAATCAAACGCAGGGAAGACTGCTGCATATTCATCGCCACCTACATATTCCAATGGTGTCACAGTCCATCCACCCAATGGAACGAACCAATGCAACTTTTCGGATCCATCTACTGGTTCAGAAGTACCATTTGCAAGTACTACTGGTACTGACGTACCTCCATTTGGATCGAGCAAACTTGGCCGCCCGTCAGGATACATCACGGTTATTGCAGGATTAGGACAATCGTATCCATTGTCCATATTATGCATTGCAAACCCAGCAATTATTTCCGCGCAGTGTGGCGTACCATTTGAAAGATCGCCATCGTTGTCATCAAGTACTAACCAGTCAGTCGTGATACTTGGGTCAATACTATCGCCAGAGTGCATAGGAATAGAGTTGATTGCAAGATTTGCAACGATGTCTACACCTTGCCCGGGATACGAAGCTTCCATTGCAGCGACTGCATCCCAAACACAACCAGAAATCAATTGGCCGCAGTCGTGAATTCCACCACTGCAAGGATATTGTTTGTTGTTATCAGCGTTACGAATTCCATTCACGCAATCATTGCTATAAAAACCTCGCGCAAGTTGGTTATCACCCGTTATAAGCACGCCCATGACGTCGCCCATGCCTTCGCCGTATTGACCTTGTCCACTGCCTGCAACTGCAACCAAGTGGTGCCCATATTCGTGGTGTACGATAACGGAGAATGCAGTATTACTACAGCCACTACCTGCGTTATAAAAGTTAATCGAGGAGTAATCGTAAAACGCATTACACGTACCACTTACACCTGTCTTAACAGGGAACGACGTTTGCGTTGCAATGGTTGGATACGATGGTGCAAAGTTTAGGACGTAGTCCCGAACGACATTTGCGTGCAGATATGCGTTTACTTGCGCCCTGTATTGTTCGTTGTTATTTGGCTCGTTATGCATAAAGTATGGGTCGCTGCTGCTTTGAGATAACGAAGCGTCAGAACCAGACTGGTTTTGGGAGTCAAACCACTGCCCATCAAGCGTTGATGTAATAGTGCCTGATCCAGCAATTGTAAAATCGCCGTTCGCATCTGCGTACGCGGTGCTCCCACCTAGTGTGAGTTTTGCATAGGGCATGCCTTCTGATGATTCAGGTTCACAGACATCTGCGCCAGAACTTTCCGTCGCCATACCCGCGACATTACCATCAACATGCATAATGCGATTCACTTCGTGAAGCAATTCGCCAGTCTGGGCATCAACAATAAGTTCAAACTTTTTGTACGAGTCAAAATCCCATGAACCTCCAACAGTTGCTTCAAATACGAGAGCCGCTTTTGGTTCATGAAGTTCATGCTCAGTACCCGCAAAAACCATCAGTTCTGGTTGGGACACCGTTGCGCCGCGACCTAGTCGAGTTGCCGCTGCCATCAAGGCAACTGCTTCGCTTGCAACTAATCGCTTGGGGGCTTTAAAACCTTTTACATCTCGAAGGTCTACTGTTGCGCTCACTGCAGGAAAATCCTTCATGTTTCGTACAAGAACCATAAGCCTAGAGCCGTAAACGGGGAGCCCGTCCGCTGTTTGCATGTAATATACGCCGGTAAATTTATGTTCACCGGTTTCTGGAAGATACATCAATTCTTGTTCAACGTGTCTGTCCGGAAAAGGTCCGCGTTCAATAAACTCTTTATCGTCAACATCAAGCGCTGGCGAGAATTTCGTTATGAAGTTTTCAGCAGTTGTTATTGGTGTTCGCCCAGTTGCAAGTTGCTTGTCAAGAATTTTGTGCACTTGACCAGAACGTTGTACTGTCATTAGTTTAGGGTGATCCTTGCGAATCTGATCCATCGCCTGTGTTGGCGTGAGTTCAGACGCTCCAAACCCCATTGAAGCAACGATAAGTGATGTGACCGACATGGTCAAAATGTGCTTAAAATGCATAATTATTTGGTTCCTCTCCAATTAATGTTTTTTATCATCTTTATATACAGTACTTCATATTGACAGGTTTCATCTTTTTTGCAACAAAAAACCTCACAAATCACGCTTTGTGTGAATATAGGCAAGTATTTACTGATCGAGGTGAATGAGTTGCTCTGGACATGATCCTGCAGCTTATACGTTTTCACCTATTCACCTATTACACATCCCCAGTGCGCGACAATGAAAAGGATATCTCCAGTATCAATCACTCCGTCACCATCAACATCGTACAGAGTAATGTCGTCGCTATCCTGTGAAAGCCAATGCTCAATAATCGCAAGGATATCCACAACATCTACAACTCCATCTGCTGTTACGTCACCTGCACAAGGAATGTCAGGGTAACAATCTTCTCCTGTGATTAACAGTTGCCCATTCCCTTGGGCGTAGTCGCCATCATAAAAACCACCCACTCTAAATAGGTAATCCGTATTTGCCATAGTTTGAAATGTAACAGAAGATGTATACCCACTGCACCCGTCTGCATCTCCGTTACATGCGATTTGCTTTTGCATTAGGTCTTCGCAGTCGTTACCACTACCGTCTAATTCATACACTACTAAATCTGTATCAAAATCAACAGATTCGCAAGTACTCACTGTAATAGTATCAATCTCGCATGCTCGATATTTGAACCAAACATCGTAGACCATATCCCCCAAAAATGCATTTTGGCAATCCTCACTGTCATAGGGTTCGCCACCGGTAGTCGCGCCAACCGTAGTAAAGTTCCAAACACCCCCTGTTACTTCACGAGCGGTGTCGCACAAATCGTTATACACAAGAAGGTGACAAGGATTACTTGAGCAGAAGTGACCTAGCCCAACGACATTTCCGCCAGAATCTTCACATTGATCTGCTAGCAGGTCCGTACAATCTCCATCAAGGCAACAGGCGATTGGAACAATCGGGTCGCACCAACCAGTTGCGCAAACAGAGTTGTTCCCGAAGAATTCTCCACCAAATCCATTGCACTCGCTATGTAGCAATTCGTCAATACATTCCCAAGAATCAGTAAGGCAGCAAGCGCCAAGTATAGGCTGGCATGCGTTATTCAAACAGATAGTTCCATCACCAAAGAAGAACCCACCTATTCCAAAGCAGTTCTCAAACGTAACTTCGGTGCAATTATCATCTACACAACAGGCGCCTATCAATTCGGTTTCTACACAATCAAGCAAGCAGGGAGTGCTAAGTAACAAATAGTTTTCAATTTTTGCACGAACTGCATCATCAAAATGAAGAACAATGTTAGACATACCACCTGGGCATAGGTGGCAGTAACTCATAATCGTGCCGCCTTGGGCATCGTCGCAATTTCCTTCCACATCGTTACCGCACTCATCAATGGGGGGTTCGTATTCGTGCGTATGTGGGCTGCTGCAGTTGTGCCCAAGCTCATGTGTGACCGCATATATGTCCCAGTTGTTTGAACTGTAATCCTCAAGGGGCAGTGGAAATGAACCTAGCAAGTTTGATGTAAGACCATAGCCGTAACTTGTACACATGCCATTGAGCCATGCAATCCCACCACCTAAGCTCCTCCCACTGAGCAAATGGGTAAGGTGTCGATCTACGGATCCCATATTTTCTTCCCAGTGTGAACGCAATTGGTAAAGTTGTTCAAGCGCATTTTGTTTGGTCCATGGATCAGAATCATCGTTCCAAATACGTAAGTAGGAAATCTGAATTGCAACTCCAATCTCATTGTCAAAAATTGTTGACACTGCACCAATTAATGTTGCAGCGTATTCACTACTAGCATCAACACTCCCATCAAACAACTCTGTAAACTCCCAGTCGGTATCTACAGCAAGACGTATCGCTAAACACTCACCGCTCGCCGTAATTGTGTTTGTAGATCGTCGGTTTTCTTTAACAGCCATTTCAGTATCAAGAACATCACAGTAAAAATCTTCCCAGTTCATGTCAGATGGATCGACATTGTTTACGTTGTAGACAGCAGTCCATCCAGAGTTATTGCTCTCTGCAAGTACGTATGTTGACCCTTCGCTTTCGAGCAATCCGTTTGTAGTATGCTCGCCAAGTGCTAAAAATACTTTTGAAGTTGGGTCGCCCTCAATCGTACCGCGGAGCAAGACAACGTTGGGCTTTGCTTGTTGCCTGTGAACAGTTTCACCAAGATAATTTTCGGAGCCCTGTACAATTTTCGCATCGGATGAAAAAATCTCAAATCTCTGCAAACGCAAAGTGACATCTCGATCAGTCCCAAGTGGAAATTCTGGAATAACAACGGTATCCCCTACTGAAATAGTACCAAGGGAATTCTTTTCAATAACAACCGAAACACCATTGAAAGCACTAACCTCTCGTGGAGTTTTTGCCAAGGATTGAACTGATACCTCTTGCGAAGTAGCAAGTAACGAAATCAAAACTAAAGTATGTAATAACAAGTCATTCTCTCCATACCTACATATGCAATGTACCGAATCTAATCATGACTAATAATACCCCTATAGGCAAGGAATAAATGCACAAAACCGCATTTATTTACGGACAAACACCCCATGCGTCAATGAGAGCGAGCAAATCGCCAACACCAACGATCCCGTTTCCATCAATATCCGCAGATCCACCAGCAGCACCCCACAAATCAATCAAGGCAAGAATGTCGCCAACGCCAACCGAGCCATTTTCATCTAAATCAGCAGGACATGGTGCACTTGGATTGTAAGAGGCATCAGGCAAAACTGTTGCAAGCCCCCACTGTGGGTCTTGTAACATCTTTACCATGGCACTGTCGTGTTGTTGCATAAGTGCAAGTGTTGGCAACTCCCACTCGTCAGCAATTTCTGGAATGCGCCACGAGTAATCTTGTGCGCCGAGGATCGAAGTCAACGACCAGTAAAAATATTCAGTTGCTTTACACTGATAATCGCATGTTGGATCATAGTAGTGATACCAACCACCTGAAATTACATCGTCCATTGTGTTTGTCATTTGCGTACCATGGTCTTCACCCCAAACTGAAGGGTACACAACAGAGTAGCCACCAAAAGTTACAAGATGCAACGTCTCTTCTAAAGAAGCATCAAACTCTTGGTTGTTCGGATAATTCATGTTCACTTCAAATCCAAACAAATCTTGCAAATAATAATTATCCCAAGTGCTGTCTGGGATACTGTCCATATCCCCTTCTGCTTGGTTCTCATTCCACCACATAAGCATAGAAGCATAGTTATCGACTAGGTTTTGGTGCACTAAAGGGTTATCCACTTCACCATCTTCATTGTTATCAATCCACTGTGCAAGTATATTCGCGCAATGAAGCACTCGGCTATCTGACACATTTGATTTTGCAAACACATGCAATCCAAGTACGTCAACATGCTTGCTAAATACATCCAATCCAGCGGGTGCATCGGAGGGTACCTGACCTATAACAAAATCGCCTTGAAGCGGTGTTGTCAATACTGTAATCGCAAGAAATATTTTAAACATACCTTTGCACCTTTCAATAAAAAACGCCCGCTAGCAGTGTAACTAGCGGGCGTTCAAAGTCAAGAACATTACTCAGGACAAGCGCCCCAAGCGTCTATGAGCATAAGCAGGTCTCCAACGCCAACTGTTCCATCTTCATCGATGTCACCAGCACCGCCAGTTTCACCCCACATATCAACGACTGCAAGAAGGTCTGCAACACCAACTGTGCCATCTTCATCAATGTCACCAGCACACGGCGGTGTTGTTTCGCAAGGATCGCCAGGACCGTCAATGGAAAGCTGCCCGCTACCTTCAGAAGAACCGCTCCAACCGCCTACGCGGATCAAGTAGTCAGTGCCCTGTGTAACATTGTATGTAACTACTGAGGAATATCCTGCGCAATTATCGCCATCGCCGTTACAAGCTATTTGCGTTTTATCACTACAAGTGCCAGAGTAGATCACGATGTCCGAGTCAAAGTCAATCAAGTCACAAGTACTTACTGTCATCGAACCAGTTTCGCAAGCTGTATACGAGAACCATACATCTGCAGCCATTTCGCCAAGGTAGGTGCCACCACATTCATCTTCATCGTAAGCATCACCACTATGGCTTGCCCCTACTGTTGTGAAGGAGTGTGTGCCATCAATAACTGGCATCGATGATGCGCACTCGTCATTTTCAAGTGGCTCTGGAAAATCAGCCATATTGTGCATTGCAAAACCTGCGAGAATTTCGACTGAGTGTGGCGTTCCGTTTGTTAGGTCGCCGTCATCATCGTCAAGTGTAAGCCAGTCAAGAGTAATCGAGGGCGAGATATTATCACCAGAGTGCATTACCATTGAGTTAATTGCAAGGGAAGCAACAATGTCGCGACCAGCTGCACCGTATGCATTTTCCATTTCAATAAGTGTATCCCAAACACAACCTGAAATCAGTTGACCACAGTCATGAATGCCACCACTGCAAGGATACTGTTTGTTGTTATCAGCGTTACGAATTCCATTCACGCAATCGTTGCTGTAAAAGCCACGAGCAAGTTGGTTATCACCTGTTATGAGAACGCCCATGACGTCGCCCATTCCTTCGCCGTATTGACCTTGCCCACTTCCTGCAACAGCAACCATGTGGTGGCCATATTCGTGGTGCACGACAACTGAGAATGCCGTGTTACTGCAACCACCTCCAGCGTTGTAAAAGTTAATGGATGAATAATCGTAATATGCATTACAAGTACCAGAAACGCCAACATTCACTGGGAAGGAAGTCTGCGTATCAATAGTAGGGAAGTCTGGGAAATAACTCAATGCATAATCACGGACTATGTTTGCTTGCAAGTATGCATTTACTTGCGCTCGGTAACTCTCGCTGTTATTTGCCGAGTTATGAACGATGTTTGGATTTACTGTGTTTTGTGTAATAGTCGCATCGGAGCCACTATTATTGTTTACATTAAACCAACGACCTTCGAGTTTTGAAGTTAAATTACCATCGCCAGCAATACTGTAGTTACCATCGGCATCTGCATACGCTGTATTACCATTTAGTATAACTTTTGCATGTGGTAAACCAGAGAGTGCTTCTGGCTCGCAAACATCAGCGCCTGAACTTGTTGTTGCTTGTCCACCGATGTTGCCATCTGCGTGAAGAATGAGATTCTTTTCGAGTAGGATTTCACCAGTTTCTGCGTCTACGAGGAGTTCTGCTTTTTTGTAGTTCTCTGAGTCCCAACCACCAGCTGTTTGTGCTTCAAAAACAAGTACTGCACGAGGTTCTGCGTGCTCTTCTTTTGAACCGGCGTAGACCATCAGTTCTGGGATTGTTGTCGTAACGGAAGTTCCAAATCGAGTTGCTGCTGCCATTAAAGCAAGAGCACCATTTTTCATGATTCGACTAGGTTTTTTAAAATCTGTCACATCTCGCAAATTCACTTCAACATTGACGATCGGGTTGTTTTGAATGTTTCGCGAGAGAACCATTAAACGACTTCCGTACACGGGAAGACCGTCGGCTGTTTGTTTAAAGTAAACACCAGTGAATTTGTACTGACCCGTTGCTTGGTTGTACATTATTGGCTGTACATTGTGTCCATCGGCAAATGGTCCTTCAGCTACGAAGTCGCTAGCATTAACACCAAGGGCGCCAGACCAAGTTCGAAGAAAGTTTTGAGCGGACTGCTGAGCAGTCTTGCCAGTAGCCATTGCTGGGGCAACCATCTTTGTAATCTTTCCTTCGATAATTAATGTTCGAAGTTTTGGATGATCTTGCCGTAGTTGTTCCATCGTCAATGAAGACGATGGTGCGGTAGTAGCGGCAAATGCAAAAGGCGTCGATGCGCACATTGTTAAAACCGCAAGGGTAAGTTTTGAAGATAGTTGCATTATTGGTAATTCCTCTCAGATTGTTAAAATAGGCAATTGGCAAAATCCGCTTTTGCCTATTTAATTCTTCGCAGCCAAATAATGCACGGTTCCCGCAAAAAGTCAATTGAAAAGGCCTTTTTATGTTCTAAAGTTGCATCAATGTTTCAATTGAAGGTTTGGTTTCGTGTGAGTGGCGAACGTCTCAGATATTCTCGAATTAATTTCAAATTGGGGTTAATTGCTGAAACCTATCCATCGAACGTGCGTATATATAGCCAGCATCCCATACTTTGCTCCCTCCCTCCCGTTGCAGATTTATTTCTGCAATCTTAAACCCCGATTGTTGGCTTGACCCACAACGGGGTTTTTTTACACACAACCATTTTCTCCTCTGAGACTTTTTTTTATTCTTTTGCAAAAAGGGCTCTAGCGATCTCTAAAAAGTCTCAGAGGCGATTTTTGGGCTTTAAAAAGTCTCAGAGGAGAATAATTATTGGCATACTAATACGCACAATCCGACTTATAGGGGCTAAAAGGGGATAAATTAGGAACAAATCGTTGCAAAATGCGAATATCTGGTCATACTCAGTATCAGGAAACTGAGAATTTCAAAGAGAAAGAGAAAGTTGCACATGAAACCAAACATGCTATTCCCTGTTATTACAGCACTTATCCCGACCATCATTGCTAATGGGGACATAATCGCTATTGATATGACCATAGCTCCAAGCACACAACAAATGCTGGCAGGACAAGCAACGGATGTACTGCGATACTCGGCAACCCTCAATTCAGGCCCCGTTTCAACCCTCACAGAAATTCAAGACTCATACCTTGGCCCAATCATCTCAGTTCATACTGGAGACCAGGTACATATTCACGCACAAAACAACATGGCCAACGAAACGACTGTCCATTGGCACGGTCTTGACATCCCAGAAGAAGCAGATGGTCACCCAAAAGACGCGTTTGGTCCAGATACCTCCTACGATTATGAATTCATCGTACGAAATCGAGCTGCGACATATTGGTATCACCCCCACCCCGACATGATGACTGGAGAACAAGCCTACCGAGGTCTTGCGAGTTTCTTTATCGTAAGCGATCCTCAAGAACAAGCGCTTGACTTACCTCGTGGTGAATACGACTTACCTATTTGTATTCAAGACGCAGATTTTGATAACGACAATCAACTTGTTTATAGTGGCGCAAACATGATGGGCATGTTTGGAAACACGCAACTCATTAATGGACGCGTTGATACAAACTATTCCGCTGCAACAAGAATGTATCGCCTCCGACTTCTCAACGGAAGTCAGTCTCGAATTCTTAAACTCGGCTTTGACGATGGCGCACCAATGACTGTAATAGGCGTTGATGGAGGACTTTTAGAAGCTCCTGAGAGCAAACCCTATCTCCTCATGGGACCAGGCGAGCGTTACGAGGTCATTGCTGACTTTAGCAATAAAAATATCGGCGAAGTTATCACCTTAAAAACACTTGCATACGATAATTTTGCTGGTGGCATTGGTCAGGGCGATGAAAGAGATCTCATGACGTTTACTATTGATCGCGCTGAACAAGAATCGCTCGTACTACCAAGTACGCTCGTACCCCTTGGTGAACAATTTGATGTAGCAAACATTACGGACAGCAAACTATGGCCAATCACATTTGAAGGTGGAACTTTTTTGCTCAACGGTGCATCATTTGACATGACAGGTACCCTCGAAAACGAGCGAGCGCCCGGCGATGCTCTTGAGATGGTGACGATTACGAATTCCGATGGGAATATTATCTTTGCACATCCAATGCACTTCCACGGTCGTCAGTTTCAAATCCACAGCCGCACCATCGGTGCCGATGGTCTTGATGCATACAACACAGTAAAAGACGGATTAGTTGACAGTGGCTGGCAAGACACCTTCATGATTATGCCACACGAAACTGTTTCTTTCCTCGTACGCTGGAGTCGTCATCCTGGCCTCTTTATGTGGCACTGCCACAACCTTCCGCACGAGGACATGGGCATGATGCGAAACTTTTTACTTACAGACGTGCTTTGCCCAGCAGATTTAACGCATGATGGCATCGTTGACGTAGCCGACTTTTTAGAAATCATTGCAAAATGGGGAACACCCTTTGGAGATGTTACAGGAGACGATTTAACAAACGTTTCCGACGTACTTGCAGTAATTAGCGACTGGGGCATTTGTGATGCTGGCTTCCGCGAACTTCCAAGAGCACCTGCACCTTCCAAGCCAAAACGTAATGCACCTTCCAAGCCGACCTGAACCTAGTGATTAAAAAGCTATAAAAAGGTGACAGCCTTGTACTTTTTTAGTTAACTAATCATAAAAATGCAACCCTGGACTTGCGGGCACCGAATATATCGGTATATTGCTATATGCCTTTAACTTGGTTTTTATAGAGGAACCTACCGATGAAAAAGCCCTTACTCATACCCGTACTTTCGATTCTCATCCCAACAGCGCTCGCTACAGCGGATGACATCGTCATCAACATGACTGCTGCAAACAGTACACAACAGATTCTTCCAG
>JACKQG010004353.1_pt1 | contig 16485 bp, 18 predicted proteins | sample 8237621 | NCBI WGS metagenome assembly JACKQG01 (sample SAMN15677084, study PRJNA649215) | marine metagenome | biome: marine; feature: Black Sea; material: saline water; isolation source: suspended particulate matter (SPM) from the Black Sea western gyre | collected 2013-06-09/2013-06-10 | depth...
AAGTTCAGATCAACTGAACTAGAAAGCTCCCGCCGAATGGTGGGGGCTTTTTTGTGCATTCATTCGTCACTGAGAACATCAAGGAACGGCAACGCCTGGTCTTCGATCAGGATCATGAACTGATCGGAAGCCTTCAGCGATGGCAATCAATCCACACACGCCTCCTCCTGTTGATTCGATTGATTGTTCAGAGCACTGTGCGATTTGTGAGCTTCACTCCGATGTTGAACATCTTCGGGAAGTAGAGATCTGGCGCAATCGCCATTGGCTCTTGCGTCATCATCCCCATCCTTCTCCGCTGCTCGGTTGGTGTTTGCTCGATGCACGTCGCCATCTTGCTGGTGCGATCGACTTTCTGGGAGATGAAGCCGATGAATGGGGAACAGTCGTTCAGCAAGCTTCCAAACTCGTCAAGACGGTGAGTGGTTGCGACCGGGTCTACTTGATTGCCTTCGGTGAGGGTGCTCGTCATCTCCACCTGCATCTCATCCCTCGGTTTCAGGAGGATCAGCGCAGCGCGGCATGGAGTGTGGCTGATCTCTATCGCGATGTAGAAGCTGGTAGACAGCGCCTTGTTCAGACTGAAAATGTTCAAGAATTTCTTGTGACTGCTCGCCTTCTCGCTCAGAATGGTTTCATGAGTGGACCTAATAAGAGTTAATTCAAGGGTTTCACAGTTGTTTGATTGTCAAGAGGTACTTCTGGTGCCTTGATTTCTTCAAGCTCAGCCGTTGAGTCGAGGTGGTTTTTCTTTCTCTTCTCGGGGATTTGCATATTATCGAGAAAAGGTACGTCTTCAATTTGAGGCACTTCTTTGAATGGCCTCGTATTGTCAACGGGTTTTGTGTCATCGGCTGGCTCAATAGTTGAGTCGATTAGTTGTAGGGAGATTGGGCTTTGAACATTGGGCTTCTCTTTGGGGCCTACGATATCAATAGCTGTGCGTTCAACGACAAGTCGAAATCGCAGTCCTTGCCGTTTATTAATCTCTTCTTGAACAGCTGAAACTTGTTTGAAAGTTGGAAGTTCTGGGTCTAAAACACGCACGATAACTCGGACGACCGGTGGGTTTTGTCTCCAGTCGATATCAACTCTCTCGACATCAATTTTCTTCTTATCTCCAAAGGTTAAGGTCTCGCGCGTCAGAAATTGTTCAATGGTCTTTTCCACTGAATCGCGTGTGTTTTCGTTTCTTGCTTGGCCAAGAAGATTGAAAAAACTAGTCCCTAGCGGAATCAGTAATAAACCGGTGAGTGCAAAGTTTGCGGCTCCTAAATGGCTTCGCTTGAGTTCTTGGCGAAAGTCAGAATCCATGCAGGCCATCAGGACTAATCCCCCGGTCAAAATTCCAAGAAGGTTGGTGGCAAATAGGAGACCCGCTCCCAATGCGTCCTCCCAGTAGGCATTGGATAGAAGTAGGCCCATCACGCAGACCGGCGGTACAAGCGCAACTGCAATCGCCGTTCCTGCGAGCGAGCTCACGGCATCACTGCGTAGCTTCGCGTAAGTGGCCAGTCCACCGGCCACAAGAGCGATCCCTAAGTCCAGAAGGTTTGGCGATGTACGCGCTGCGACTTCCGAGCCAAATTGAGGTAAACCGGCCAGCTTGCCAAGCAGAATTGACAAGACAGTGGTGGTGCACACGCCCACCAACAACGTCCGTAAGGAACGGGCGAGCAAGGGGATGTCACCAAAGAGCACGGCAAAAGCGGCGGCTCTTAGCGGCATGATCCATGGAGCCACAACCATCGCGCCAATCACGACGGCGGGGCTGTTGGCGAGCAAACCCAGGGTTGCGATCAGCCCTGCACCGATACTCAGCACGATGAACACTTCATCGAGTGCCGCATCGCTTCTAAAGCTGCGTTTCATGCGATCGAGCTTGCTGGGTTTGATGCTGGCCATGAACTCTGGTGTTGATGGTTTCAGTTTGATGGCATGTCAACGCCAACCTGAACGCCAGATATCAGCAGATTCTGGATCCTTCGAGCAGGGTCGAGAGAGCCGCCATCTCTCGGATCAGTGGCATAAGTGATCACCTGAAGCAGCTAGAGCAGTGATCTTGCTCACAGATTCTTCAAGGCAATGAAAAAACCCAGCTACAGCTCGGAGTCGTTGCTGTAACTGGGTTTGTGATTGAAGCCGATGACCTGACTTGAACAGGCGACCCACGCTTTACGAAAGCGTTGCTCTACCAGCTGAGCTACATCGGCAGCTTTAGGAAATTAACATTTGGCATTGCGCATTACAGGGTTTGAGCGACCGCGACTCTCAACGACAGTTGGATCCAGAACTGAAGGCGCGGCTCTTACAAGAAGCGCGCACTCCTTGGCGGTCGCTACGGCGCTTGCTCTGGCTCGCTCTCTTCGCTTCCGGAGGTCTTGGTCTGTTCGTCATGACCTTCAGAGTCACTGCTGGAAATGATGTTGTTCTCAGTGACCTGGTCATCCAGATCAGCGCTGTTGCTCTGTTCGGCAGCTTGCTCTGGTTCGATCGAACTCGCGAGCCCTGAATCAGCTGCTTCTGTGGGATTCAGTTCTTCTGGGTCGTGGGATGCGTTGGAGTCAGGGTCTGAACCTTCCTGCGTTGAAGTTTCACTGGGTGGAGAAGTCTTAATGGTTGTTGGAGGTTCCTTGGGTTCATCAACTTCTGATGTGTTGAGATCTGCAGTGTGCCAATCCAAAGGTCCCAGGCGAAGAAGATTCAATCCGAGTGAAAACCTTGAGTCTTTTAGTTGTTGGTCACTCATCTCTACAGCCGCTTCAATGGCCATCGAAGGACGAGTGAGAAGCCAGATCGATTGAACGAGCTGATTCCATTGCCAAAAAATGATTGCAAGCAGTGGAGTTGCAATCAGCAGGCCTTGAAGGCGATGTCCGCTTCTTAAAGGAGACAGATCCGCGATCAGCAGCGAGGAGCGATCGATCCACCAGAACAACGCAAGCAAAAGAACGGCCCCTGCTGCTCCAAGCAGTTTTAAGAGCAGGTTGTCCTGGCAGTGACTGATTTTCCGTTGCCAGGTTGTCCGCTCTTTTAAGGGTTGACGCACGAGGAGAAGGGAGCCCCAATCAACAGGCCGTTTCCAGAGCAAGACTGCAGGAGCAACAACGGCGATCCCCCAACAGAGAAGCCGTTCCACAGAGGGCACCGGACCAAGATCCGAGCCAGCCAGGATCAACCGAAGCAGCTGTAGCTCCAGTGGAATGGCTCCAATCGCCATCAACTGGAGCCAGAGAACCGGCTCGTTGCGTGCCGACATTAGGTGGCGAGCTTGCGGCGCTGGGTCACGAGCTTGTAGCCCTCAACGATGTCGCCGTCCTTCCAGTTCGCGAAGCGATCAGAGCCGATGCCGCATTCGAAGCCTGTGGCCACTTCTTTGACGTCGTCTTTGTTTCGGCGCAGGGAATCGAGATCTCCAGCGAAGACGATTTCTTTGCCGCGACGCACTCTCACCTTGCAGTTGCGTTGAAGTTTTCCGGTCGTGACATAACAACCAGCTACAGCGCTCTTGCCGATCGTGAAAACGGCTCGAACCTCTGCTTCTCCAAGAGACTCTTCTACAAGTTCTGGTTCCAGGAGGCCTTCCATAGCCAACTGGATGTCCTCCAGCAACTTGTAGATGACCTCATAGTCGCGAACGTCAACACTGTTGGCGTCTGCCGCTCGTTTTGCACCTGACGCCATTGAGGTGTTGAAGCCCACGATCACAGCGCCAGAGGCTGCGGCTAGATCGACGTCAGTTTCCGTGACTTCTCCAGGAGCGGACAGCAAGACACGGACCTGCACCTCGTCCTTCGGTAGCTGTTCGAGCGAGCCAAGGATCGCTTCCACACTGCCTTGAACATCGGCTTTCAGAATGAGATTGAGCTCTTTGAGTTCGCCCTCTTTGGCTTGGCCAGACATGGCCGTGAGTGACACGCGACGTGAGGCCATCTGTTGCGCCAGGCGACTCGCCCGGGCATCGGAAGCACGATCGCCGACGACAGCGCGTGCTGACTTCTCATCTGGGTAGACCTCAAACTCGTCGCCGGCCGTGGGCACTTCGCTGAAGCCAAGTGCTTCTACAGCGCAGGAAGGACCTGCTTCTTTCAAACGGCCGCCGCCGTCATCCACCATGGCGCGCACTTTGCCCAGAACTGGGCCTGCAGCAAGCACGTCACCAGTGCGGAGTGTGCCGTTTTGAACCAGCAATGTGGCCACAGGGCCTTTGGCCTTGTCGAGATGGGCCTCGATCACAGTGCCTTTTGCGAGTCGATCGGGGTTGGCTTGTAGATCTTCTACCTCGGTCACGAGCAGGATCATTTCAAGCAACTTGTCGATGTTTTCTCCGCGGAGGGCACTGACGGGAACCATCACCACATCGCCTCCCCAATCTTCCGCCAGCAGGTTCTGTTCAGAGAGTTCCTGTTTGACGCGATCGGGTGAGGCTCCCTCTTTGTCGATCTTGTTGATCGCTACAACAACCGGCACTTCTGCCGCCCGTGCATGGCTGATCGCTTCAAGGGTCTGAGGACGCACCCCATCGTCTGCCGCAACCACCAAGACGGCAACGTCAGTGACTTTGGTGCCTCGAGCACGCATGGCGGTGAACGCCTCGTGCCCTGGGGTGTCCAGGAAGGTGAGCCTCTGAGGGGAATTGTTGTGCTGAATCTCTACTTGATACGCACCAATGTGTTGGGTGATTCCCCCTGCTTCTCCAGCGGCGACGCGGGCTTGGCGGATCGCATCGAGAAGGCTCGTCTTGCCGTGGTCGACGTGACCCATGACGGTGACGACGGGGGGACGGCGGATGAGATGGGCGAGGTCTTTCTCTTCGATCATCTCGACGGTCTTCTTGGCCGCCTCTTCAACATCATCCTGAAGGACAGGTACGCCGAATTCTTGAGCCACAGCTTCAATGGTTGGCATGTCCAAGGTCTGCGTGACCGTGGCAATGACCCCTTTGAAAAATAGGGATTTGATGATTTCAGAGCTCTCGATGCTGAGCATGTCAGCGAGCTCTTGCACCGTCAGGTTGTCCTCGGGGACCACGATCATCTCGGGCCGTACCTGCTTGGCTTCCCTTGCTGCACGAAGCTCCATCGCGCGGCGACGCTGACGCTGACGAGCGGTTTCCTTACGCCGCTTCCTGATGGCAGCAACTGGCTTGGGAGCTGGCTTGTGCTTCGTTCTCGGCTTGGAAGGACGGGCCAAGCTGGCGGAGAGAACCATCGCCTGGCGTTCACCAGCAAAGCCTCCTGTCTCAGCGGTTAGGGCATCATCGTTTTCGCCGATGATATGGACCTTTTGACGCTGTTTCTGAGGTGATTTACTGCGCAGCGCTTCCAATTTTGCGCTGTCATCCCAGTCAGGCCGTCCAGGCCTGCGCTGACCACCAGCTCCTGGACCAGGCCTGAAGCCTGGACGCCTTGGTGCTGCTGGTGGAGTGGCTGTAGGTCGTGAAACAGGAGGATTGGCCTTGGCTCCTCCAGCGGCAGCTTCACCGCTTCGTGTAGCGACAGGCGTGCCATCAACCCGTCTCGGCGGTGGAGCTGACGGTCGGTTATTCGGTTTTTGGAGCTGCATGAGCTCACCGGGGGCCACCGGCTTACGCATCCCTGGCATGCCACCAGGACGGGGGCTTCCAGGTCTTGCTGCACCAGGGGGACGTCCTTGTCCATCGCCACGGCCACTGGCGCCGTCATTGCTGCCATCTCTGCGGATGGGTTTGCCGACCAATTCCAGCGAACTCGCGCCTGAGCGGGGTTGCCCTGGCTTAGACGGAGCATTCCCAGGACGTGTTGGCGCCCCTGGACGTTGAGCGCCTGCAGGGCGCTGCGGCATGTTGGAACGCTGTCCTGGAGGTCCGCTTGGCCGAGGACTCACACCTGGGCGTTGTCCGATCTGACGGACGGGGGCACCAGGCGCAGCACGCTTGGGCTGTGGCCTGCCGACGAGTTCTGGTTTGGGTGCGGGTCGCTGCGGCGCCCCTCGGTTCACTGGGGCTTTCGGTTGCGGACGCGCTGGCGGGGCGGTAGGCCTGGGGCTGCTGGCTTCGCTGCCAGGACGCTTCACCGGTGAGGTGCCTGTGGGTCGAGCAGGAACAGGCGCAGGCTTGGCCGAGGTGGGCCTTGCAGGAGCTGATGGAGCAGAGGCGCTAGGAGCGGGGGCTGAAGCCTTTGGCGCAGACGGCGCTGGAGCCGCCGCGGGCTTGGGCCGTGGTGTGGGCGCAGACGGTTTTGCTGCAGAAGGTGCTGCTGCAGATGCTGCTGGCGCGGCCGGTGCGGGGGCGCTTGGTCGGCTCACAGGCTTTTGTGGTGCTGCTTGACGCGACACGGGCTGCTTCACGATGAGGGGCAGGGGTGCTCCTGGTCGTGAAGGTACAGAAGGTTTAGGCGATGGTTTTGCTGCCGCAGGAGCCACAGGTTTACTGGGCATAGACGGGGCTGCTGGACTGGATGCCTTTTGGACCGAAAGAATTGCTTTTCCAGGCGCTGGCTTGGCAGGAGCAGACGCAACTGCACTCCCACCTTGCTTTAAAAGGTTTCGGATTTTGCCGGCTTCTGTATCGCTGATGGAGCTGCTATGGCTCCTTGCCGCGATGGACAGCTTCTCGGCGGCATCCAGGACATCTTTGTTCTCCAAGCCAAGGTCCTTGGACAACTCATAAATTCTGACTTTGCCGCTGCTGGTCATTCAGGTCTCCGATCGGTCCGGGCACGGTGTGCCTCGGGGCTCCACACAAGTGGTGCCAATGTTCATCTTGCCTCAGCGGCTGCAACCCGAGGTTCGGTGAGCCGCTCTTTCAGCGCCGTCATTAAGCCTTCAGAAACCTGGCAACGCAGGGATTTCTGAAGCCTTTTGCGGCGGCGAGCCTCTTCAAAACAGGCCTCAGTCGGACAGAGGTAGGCCGATCGGCCCATTCCCTGATCGAGGAGGACCCCTTCCTGATGGTCACGAATCACTCGCAAAAGCATGCTTCGATCGAGCAGCTCTCGGCAGGCGACACAGCGACGGAGGACGGGGCGCGAAACGTTCACCGGGCTCCTTCCTCGTCATCGCTTGTGCTTGGGGCAACCTCAGAATCGAGCGCATCGTCCTGTTGTTCAGCCTGCTCTTCAGCCTGTTGTTCAGTGTCAGCTGTTTCGACTGACTCCTCGACGGCTTCTGCCAATGGCTGTTCTGCTGAAGCTTCAGCGTCCTCGTAATACTCTCCGTCTTCCGTATATCCCTCCTCGTCTTCGGGAAGGGGATAGAGCTCACGAAGTCGAGCATCTTCTTCGGCCCTGGCTGCCTGCTCAACGGCTATGCGCTCTTCCGCTTCACGTTGAAGGGCTTCTTCCTCTTCCCTCTGGGAGATGAGCTCAGCAACAACAGCATCTTCTGAGGTTTGGTCATACTCCGTTGAATTCTTGATATCAATTTTCCAACCTGTTAATCGAGCAGCAAGACGAACGTTTTGGCCTTCTCGCCCGATCGCAAGACTGAGTTGATCAGGTGGCACCAAAACATGGGCATGTTGCCCCTCGGGATCAACAAGACGCACCACCTCAACTCGAGCTGGACTCAGTGAGTTGGCGATGTACTGGCCGGGATCTTGGGACCAGCGGATGACATCAATTTTTTCGCCACGGAGTTCATTCACGACTTGTTGAATGCGTGAGCCCCGGGCTCCGATGCAGGCTCCAACAGGATCGACTTCTCTCTCGATGCTGTCGACGGCCACCTTGGTACGAGGTCCTACCGATCTGGATGGAGGATTGGCTTCACGGGCGACGGCAACGATACGTACGGAGCCCTCCTGAATTTCAGGAACTTCGTTTTCAAACAGATACACCACCAGCCCTGCATTGGCTCGACTCACAAAGAGTTGAGGACCTCGACGAGGCACCTCGCTGACCTCTTTAAGGAAGACCTTGAAGGTGGCGTTGGCGCGGTAGTTGTCGTTAGGGAGCTGATCACGTCTGGGCAATTCAGCTTCAACCTCGGGACGGCCGAGACCTGAACTCACGGCCATGATGATCGACTGACGCTCGAATCGAATCACGCGTGCGGTCAGGACTGGATCCTCAAGATCAGCGAATTCCTCTTGGATCATCTGTCGCTGCTGATCGCGCAGCTTTTGAGCCAAGACTTGTTTGGTCGTGGCAGCTGCCATGCGCCCGAAATCCTCTTTCTCGGGAGTGACGTCCAGGACGACGGTGTCGCCGGCCTGGGCGTCTTCAGCCACCTGCATCACCTCGGCCAAGGCAATCTGGTGGTCTTCACTTTCAACGTCATCAACAATGATTTTGCTAGCGAGCACCCGATAACCCTCTTCGTCTAGATCGAGGGCGACATCGAAATTGCTGAAGTATTCCTCTTCAAAAGGATCTTCACTGATCCCTAAATAAAGCGTGCGCCGATAGCGCTCATAGCCTTTTAAGAGTGCTTCCCGTAGGGCAGCCTCAACGACCTGAGGGGCGAGTTTCTTTTCCTCGCTGATGTCTTCGATCAGGTTGCTGAGGCCGGGGAGAAGGACGAGAGCCATCGAGGACGGGAGTGAAAGTCTGGAAAGTGAGTGAGGTTGGAAGGCGGCTTAAAGGGGTCAGCCTGTGGGACTGGTGAGTTCAACAGAAACAACGGAGTCCCGCGGGATCAGTTTAATTCGCCCGTGAATACTGATCTTGATGTGATCTTCCGTTCGCTCTAAAAGGGTTCCGGAGTGCCTTTGTTGCATCCCTTCAGTGTCACGTTGAATCACGTCGACCGGATAGCGACGAAAAGTCTGGAAATCGCGATCCGATTGAAGATGTTCTCCGATTCCTGGGCTGCTGATCTCGAGGACATAAGCCTCGCTGAGAAGAGCAGAATTTTCCAGGGCTTGTCCCATCGGTGCACTGAAACCGGCGCAATCATCCAACGTCACATCGTCTCCGCTGGGACGGCGAATTTGGATCTGCACCGTCATCGGTTGCATGTGGGCTAGGGCCTGCAAATCAGCCAGCTCAAACCCATGGTCTAGGGCTGTGGCAGACGCCAATTCCTTTAGATCAGGGAGTAAGGGATGGGGCAAGAACAATCGGAGGGTTGTCGGGCACCGGCCCGATGGTTGATACTGCGATCACCCTCCCGGAGAGAGGAACTCACCAGGCCAATCAAAAATATAGTTGATTGACCTTTCGTGGTTCAGTCGCAACCTTGTACCGAAATGCGGTAGCTGAATCCCGTTGCCCCAGGATCGTTGTTGGCACCAATCCTAAAATTCACTTGGCTAACTGCCTTTCCAGAAGGAGCCGCCAATGGCCCGAACTGGGCTCCAGTTCCTGTTGGTGGCTTCATGAATTCGTCGACAACTTTTAAGGTGCTGCCGTCTGCAAACTTTAGGAAGGCTTCGATTGGGTAGGAGCCTGGGTTGTTGTCCGTTGAGTCTGCTGTGAAGAACAGCTTGTAAGAGGCATAAGGCTGATTCACGACAAAGTCGGTATTCCAATTAGTCCGACCAACCGCCTTCCCGATGAGGCCCTTTGGGCGCTCCACCCTCTTTTTAACGATGTAGGGCTTAGGACCGTCGCCATTTCCGCCGATTGGCATCAAAAAGGTGCAACCCGCTTGAGCCACGGGCGCGTGAGCAAAAATCAGCGATGAGCAAGCTGCAACCACCCCAAAAGTAGTGGCCAATCGAAAATCTTTAAGCGCAAGTGAAGGCATGTTTGTTGTTGAAATTGTTAGGGCGTTTTTACACCCTTGTCTTCAATCTGCTCGAGAAGAACGTTGACAGGAATTTGGGTTGAAAAGCGGCAGGCACAAGTTTCACTGGAAGCCAAAGTTCCATGCTCCCAGTATTTGTTGCTTCCAGTACCGCCTCCGCAAAATCCGTAGTAGTCGCATTGATCACGGCAAAGCGATGTGCCAATTGTCATGTCTTGAAGCAATCGGCGAAACGTCTCAGTCTCAGCAGCGCCGATAAGAGATTGATCACGAATATTCCCTAAATTAAATAATCCATACTTCTTCGTTTCAACGGAGAGCAATTCAGGGTCAAACGTGGAAAAATTGCCAGCTGAGTCCACACTTAAGATCGAGTATGGGCGATTCATTTCGTTTTGAAGCAGCCTTTGCCCGCCAGCCATCATTTCAGTGATTTGATCAAATTCACGCAGGCGAATTGGAAATCCGTCTCTTTGATTGCACTGCCAAAAACACTTTAAGAAGTTGTGATATTGCTTTTCTCGGCTTAGTCCCTGCATGGAAGAGCTTGCGTTAACGCCCTCCTGCTCTTCCACGTTGAAGCCGAGATCATGAATCCCATTGTCACGGAAAAAGGAATACATCCTCTCTGGATCTTCCATGGCCGCACTCGTGAGTACGGCGATCGCATGGATGGGAATCGCGTGATCTTGAAGTTTTCGAATGCCACGCATTGTTAGAGCATGAGAGCCACTGCCATTGCGAAAACGGCGATGGGAATCATGGATCTCTTCGGGTCCATCAACGCTGACTCCAACAACAATTTGATTGCGCTTAAAGCATTCACACCAGGCGTCGTTAATCAACGTCGCATTGGTTTGCACATGCTGCTCAATCTGAACCCCTTGCTCCTGCAGCTCAGCTGTTTGCTCACGCACGATGGCACTGGCCTCGTCGTAAAAACTGCAGGGCAATGTGAGCGGCTCACCTGCATGCCAAAGGATTGAAAGATGAGGGCCCCAGAAGGGGCTCTCATACACCCTGTTCAGCAACACAGGTAATTGGTTGAGATCAAAGATCCTTCGTTTTTGGCGATCAGGCAGGTAGCAGTAACTGCAATCAAGATTGCAGAGTGATGTGGCCTGAATCACCAACAGGCCGATAGGTCCGTAATCAGCATGGTTCACCAATTGGCGAAACCTGCGCGATAGCCATTGGCGAAGCCGCCGCCGCCGCCGCCATTGCCAAAGGCGCGTCCATAGCCACCACCGTTGGCGAAGGCGCGGCCGTTGCCGTTGCCCCAAGCTCTGGCAATGGTCTGGCCCTCGTTGTGATCACTGGCCCCTAATCGCGCCCAAGCGTCACTCGAGAGCTGCTCAATGCGCTGCTCTAGAGCATTTCCTAGATCGGGCTCGCTGAGGACAGCTGAGTGTGATGCGTCGGTCAAGACAGTGCTTGAGGCGAGGATTGCAGCGATGCTCAGCAGAGTTGTTTTGTTCATGGAAGAAATGAAGTGCGAAGGTTTAGGGAATTAAGGCTCAGGATCCCTTGGACAATTCAGCTGTCGTTGCGAGCACGATGGTAAAGAAATCGCCAATCATGTTTTCGCTGAGTCCAACTTGACTGTCGGGACCAATCCACTTGTTGACGGCTGTGCGTACGTCCTTGTTGTCGTCCACATATGCGGTCAGCATCCGACCGATGGCCAAGTTGCTGTAATTCAGAAGGTGAGGGGTGGTGTCTGCGACAACACAGCCCACGCTGGATCGTGCATAAGGGAATGTGGGGACGAGATCAGCATCCGGAGCTGTGGCTGCTCGACTTGCTTTCAGCCAGAGAGTGTCTCCACCAAGGAATTCAACGGTTCCCTCTTTCAGACCTGCGAGAGCTTCTGTGGGCGTCGAGAAGAATTGAAATTGGGCTTCATCTACCGATTTGGCTAACACTGCTGCTGCAGCCGTGTCTTTTACGACGCCAATTGTTTTTCCCTTGAGACTCTCTGGTGTTCCATCATTCCCCTTGGGTGCCAATAGACGCACGCCACTTGTTGCAAAGGGCAAGCTGTAAGTCAGTGTTCTTTGTCTCTCCCAAGTAAAGGCAACGCCACAGGCGATATCAGCTTCTCCGGAACGAATTTTGTTCAGTCCATCCTGGGCAGACTTGATCGAAACAGGCTCGATCACGATGTCGTCGGACTTGTTTTCGGTCGCTGATTTCAGCTGATCGCGGATGGCATTAAGCACCACGAAAGAAAGACCTTCGTACTTGCCGTCTTTTTCATCAACCATGGGAAGCACATCGTCAACGACGACTGCTCTGAGCTTTCCTGTCTCAAACACGTTGCCCGTCTGACCTGACGCTCCAGTCTCGTTTGTAGGAGCTGACTTTTGGCAAGCCACAAGGCCCACCGAAGTGAGGGCGATCAGGCCAGTAGCGGCCGCTTTAAACAAGCGCATGATTGATCGTTAATGTCGTACCTAACAGTAGTCATAGACACGAATTTGGGACCTGTGCCAGTCCAGGATTGGATCATGCACGATTGGGATCAGTTTTCGGTCTGAGTGCCTCCGACTTCAACAGGGGCGACGTCTTCGTAGCGATCACCAGGCTTCTCGGTGCCGCGTTGGGATGCGTCTTGATTGATGCAGGCAGCCTTCTGCTCACCTGTTTTTAGGTACTGACACACGCGAGCCCAAAGTTTGCTGCGACTCCCGGTGGCACCACGACTGAACAAAACCTCGTCGCCTTGATCAGCGTTTTCATTGATCTCGATCTGACAGAGCTCGCATCGAAGTTGTGCTTTTGACGACACGGTCATGGCTCTGTAGTGAAGAAAGAGTTGAACAAACTAATGCCGTGCTTCCTCTTCAAGTGAGTTGCATGGTGAGCGTGCGCCGTTCACAACAGTGGGGCCACTAGCGTGACGATTCTTAAGTATTCACGATCCTTGGCCGCCGGCATGAAGGTTTTGCAAATCATTCGCTGTTGTTGCCTGACAGCCTTTTTGGTCGTGTCTTGCTGCGTCAGCCTCCCCGTTCAGGCCGCTGATCTCTCATTTACAGCCAACGGCCACAGCTTTGTTGCCAACGCCGTCCGCGAGGTGGCGCCGTCGGTTGTACGGATTGACACCGAGCGCTTGATCGAGCGGCAGCCGTTTGATCCGAATTTGATCGATCCCCTCCTTCGTGATCTCCTGGGAGAACCCGGCTATGGGATCGGCCCTGAGCGACAGAGGGGTCAGGGGTCAGGGGTTGTGATCGATGGGCGTGGTCTGGTTTTGACGAATGCCCACGTTGTGGATCAAGTCAGCACTGTCAATGTGACGTTGTCTGATGGGGAACAGAGAGATGGGGAAGTGATTGGACAAGATCCTGTCACCGATCTCGCGCTGGTCAAACTGTCTGGACGAGCCCTCCCCTCCCCGGCAACGTTGGGGGACTCCGAGGCCTTGGAGGTGGGTGATTGGGCGATTGCGTTAGGCACTCCCTACGGCTTGGAGCGAACGGTCACGTTGGGGATTGTCAGCAGTCTTCATCGCAACATCAGCAGCCTTGGTTTTTCCGACAAGCGTCTGGATCTGATCCAGACCGATGCCGCCATTAATCCTGGTAATTCAGGCGGGCCGCTGGTGAATGCTTCCGGTGAAGTCATTGGGATCAACACGCTGGTCCGCTCTGGTCCAGGCGCCGGATTGGGTTTCGCGATCCCGATCAATTTGGCTTCCCGAGTTGCTGATCAACTCCAAAAGGATGGTGAGGTTGTACATCCCTACTTGGGAGTTCAACTTGTTCCTCTTACGGCTCGAATTGCGCGAGACCATAACCGTGATCCCAATGCACTCGTTGAATTGCCGGAACGCTCCGGTGCGTTGGTTCAATCGGTTCTGCCCGATAGCCCTGCTCAACGTGCAGGATTACGGCGCGGTGATCTCATTGTTCAAGCTGGCGACGACACCATTCGAGATCCTCAGGATTTGTTGAAACAGGTCGACCAAGCTGAAATCGACCAGCCGTTGCTGTTGCAGATCCTTCGCAGCGGGGGAGATTTGCAGCTGTCGGTGAAACCGGCTCCTTTGCCAGGAATGAGCTGAGAGCTCTTGCTACGGTCTCGCCCTCAGCAGTTGATCGATGTCGGATCTCCAAACTCAAATGAAGCAAGCCGTCGCGGAGGCGGCTGTTGCCCAGATTCGTGACGGCATGGTGGTGGGCCTCGGATCGGGTTCCACTGCAGCTTTGATGATTCAAGGCCTCGGGGCACGACTGGCAGCAGGTCAGCTTCACGACATTGTCGGGGTGACCACCTCGTTTCAAGGAGAAGTTCTTGCCGCTGAGTTGGGGATTCCCTTGCGTGCTTTGAACGCCATTGATCGCATCGATTTGGCGATCGACGGTGCTGATGAAGTGGATCCTTCCTTTCAGTTGATCAAAGGTGGTGGTGCCTGCCATGTGCAAGAAAAGCTTGTTGCTGACCGAGCAGAACGTTTCATCGTGGTGGTTGATTCCACGAAGCTTGTTCAGTGTTTAAATCTCGACTTCTTATTACCGGTTGAAGTGCTTCCAGGCGCATGGGTGCAAGTTCAATCTCGTCTGAAATCAATGGGCGGAGTGGCAGAACTGCGAATGGCAACGCGTAAAGCAGGCCCTGTGGTGACCGACCAGGGCAATCTTGTTCTGGATGTGCGATTTGAGGCTGGAATTTCTGATCCGATTGCCCTGGAGCGTGACATCAACAATCTTCCAGGTGTTTTGGAGAACGGCCTCTTCGTCAACCTTGCTGACGAAGTCCTCGTTGGTGAAATCAACGATGGCGTTGCTGGAGTTCGCAGCCTGGAGCGAGTGGGTTAACGCCGCTCACTGAAGACGGATCCGCACCGAATTGGCATGACTGTGGAGACCTTCGCTCATGGCCAACGTCTCCACAGCCACTCCGGTTGCATCAAGGGCTTCCTTGTTGAACTCGATGAGTGAGGTATGACTCATGAACGTCTCAACGCTGAGTGCACCACTAAATCGTGCGGCGCCACAGGTTGGGAGTGTGTGATTGGGACCGGCTAAATAGTCTCCGACGGCTTCCGGGCTCCATGGGCCAATAAAAATGGCCCCTGCATGGTTGATGCGGTCAGCCATCATCCTTGGCCGCTCCACAAGGAGTTCTAAATGCTCAGGAGCGAAGCGATCGCTGAGACTTGCGCAATGTTCAAGACTGTCGCAAGTCACAATCAGCCCCCATTGCTTTAAAGATTGCCGGCAAATGCTTTCACGTGGATGGGACGCAAGCTGACGTTCAATCTCCACGGGAACGGATTGAGAGAGCTCCTCTTCCGTGGTGAGCAAGATGGCTGCTGCAAGTGGGTCATGTTCTGCCTGAGCTAAGAGGTCAGCCGCCACCTGCTCTGGCTTGGCTGTTTGATCGGCGATCACCAGGACTTCACTTGGGCCTGCCAGAGAATCGATCCCCACCTGGCCATAGACCGATTTTTTGGCCAAGGTCACGAAAAGATTGCCTGGACCACTGATCACATCAACCTTCTGGATCGTTTCTGTGCCGTAGGCAAGAGCTGCGATCGCTTGTGCACCGCCCACTCGATACACCTCGCGGATCCCAGCAATGTGAGCTGCTGCAAGAACAGTTGTGTTGATCAATCCGTTGGCCCCAGCAGGGGTGACCATCGCAATTCGCTTCACGCCCGCAGCTTTTGCAGGCACAGCATTCATCAAGACTGTGCTGGGGTATGCAGCTCTGCCCCCGGGGATGTAGAGGCCGGCTGCATGGACTGGGCGCCAACGCCGTCCGAGCTGTTCTCCGTGAACCCCGCAAACGCTGAGGTCAGAGGGACGTTGCCGCTGATGAAAATCTTGGATCCGTCTGTGCGCCAGATCTAAGGCATCACGAAGATTGGCAGGCGTGTCCTTCCAGGCTTGTTCCAGTAGGCCTGGATCGATCCGAAAGGGTTCAGGGCGAAAGCCATCAAATTGCTCTGTGAGGCTGATGAGAGCTTGATCTCCTTCCCCCCTGACCTGCTCCAAAATTTCTTGAACCCGTTGCTCCGCTTCGCGCTGGGTCGCTCCGTTGGTTCTGTTAGCAATCCGATCAAGTTCTTGTTCGGCTTGTGCAGCGGTGCTGATGCAGCGCATGAGACCGGCAGGCGGATGCTCATTGCTCAGCACTGTCATCACCTACTCGTCGATCTTGCTCAAACTAAGTGGCCGATGAACCATGTGCTCGATAATTGGAAGGGCGGTGGGTTATGGTCACGGATTGTTGAACTGAACTCCGGCTCTGTGGCCAATAACAAGTCATCGAAGAAGCGCGTCGAGATCGGCGAGCGCAATCGCTTACAAAACAAAGCGTATAAATCCGCGCTGCGTACCCTCATGAAGCGCTGTTTTACTGCATGCAGTACCTACAGCGAGGCCCCAGGTGATGAGGCTAAAACCACGCTGACATCCAGCCTGAACGCAGCATTCAGCAAAATTGATAAAGCGGTCAAGCGCGGTGTGATGCACCGCAATACTGGAGCTCATCAAAAGTCTCGTTTGAGTACTGCTGTGAAGAGCGCTATTGAGCCAAGCGTTAGCTGATCTCTCCCCGGCACAATGGGCCTGAAGGCGCGTTTCAGGTCCTGATCTGATGTCTACTCCAACCTTGATCGACAGCCACTGTCACATTGTCTTCCGCACGTTTGAGGATGACCTTGATGCGGTTGCTTCTCGATGGCGAGAGGCTGGTGTCACATCTTTGCTACACGCTTGCGTTGAGCCTTCGGAGATTCCTGCGATTCGAGCATTGGCCGACCGTTTCCCTGAAATGCGTTACTCCGTCGGAGTTCATCCGCTT
>JACKQG010004354.1_pt1 | contig 16484 bp, 15 predicted proteins | sample 8237621 | NCBI WGS metagenome assembly JACKQG01 (sample SAMN15677084, study PRJNA649215) | marine metagenome | biome: marine; feature: Black Sea; material: saline water; isolation source: suspended particulate matter (SPM) from the Black Sea western gyre | collected 2013-06-09/2013-06-10 | depth...
ATAGTTCATAATCTTCACCCCCATTTAAAGCGCACACAATAGGATTCAAATTAAACTCATTGGCTAAATTCATAGCAGTATAATCTACTGGTATTTTGTCTTCATGTATTGTAATACCAACATTTGAAGATTTTGAAATATGCAAAACTTCTGAAGAAAGTCCATCAGAAATATCAATCATTGATGTAGGCACAATTCCCAACTCTTTTAAAATTTTGATATATTTTGTTCCTGCTTCTGGCTTTAGTTGCCTTTTAAGCACATAATCATTGCCGTGTAAATCGGGTTGCATTGTTGGATTTTCTTTAAACATGGCATTCTCTCTATTTAAAAGCTGCAATCCTAAATAAGCCGCCCCCAAATCTCCAGTACATACTACTAAATCATGAACCTTTGCCCCACTTCTAAAAGTGATTTTATCCTTTTCAACTTCGCCCAAAACCGTAACGCTTATCATTAATCCAGAAGTTGAAGAAGTGGTGTCGCCTCCCACTAAATCCACCCCATAATTTTCGCAGGCCAATTTAATTCCATCATATAGTTCTTCAAGAGCCTCAACTGTAAATCGGTTGCTCATTGCAAGTCCAATTGTAATTTGCTTAGCCTCACCATTCATAGCGCAGATATCAGAAACATTTACAGCAACAGTTTTATACCCCAAATGTTTTAATGGCACATAAGCCAAATCAAAATGGACTCCCTCAACTAATAAATCCGTGCTTACTACCTGGAATTTATCTCCCATATTTATAACGGCCGCATCATCACCAATTCCAAGAATTGAGCTCTCATTTTTAAGCTTAATATCTTTTGTAAGATGGTCAATCAAGCCAAATTCTCCCAAGCTTTCAATGGATGTAATATTCACTCCTTTTTCTTCAAATATATTCATGACACAAAGATATACAAATCTGCTCTTTATTTCGTATTATTGCCGCCCTAAATAGAACGATTCTAAATAAAATGATAAACATTAGTAATACTGCAAAAGAAAGATTGTTTTATCTGCTAGATAAAGACAATGAAAAAAAACAATTTGTAAGGGTTGGCGTGGAAAGTGGCGGCTGCTCAGGTTTAAGCTATAAATTAGACTTTGACGACAAAAAAAATGATGATGATGAGCTAATTGAGGACAATGGCATTAAACTTTTAGTAAATAAAAAAAGCTTTTTATACCTAGTTGGAACAACTTTAGAGTTTTCTGACGGATTAAATGGCAAGGGATTTGTCTTCAATAATCCAAATGCAAACAGAACTTGCGGATGCGGAGAAAGTTTTTCTTTATAATAATTTACAACCATGAGTGAGAAAAAAAAGCAATCGGAAGATGAGTTATTAGAAAAAGTAACATCATCCGAATACAAATACGGATTTACAACCGATATTGAATCAGATACTATCCCAAAGGGACTTTCTGAACAAGTAGTTCGTACTATTTCGGCCAAGAAAAATGAGCCTGAATGGATGTTAGACTATCGGCTTAATGCTTATACAGCTTGGCTCGAAATGCGAGAGCCGGACTGGGCTAATGTTTCTTACCAAAAGCCTAATTATCAGGATGTAATTTATTATTCTGCTCCTAAACAAAAACCTGTTTTAGATAGTTTGGACGACCTAGATCCAGAAATGAAAAAAACTTTTGATAAGCTTGGTATTTCTATTGATGAACAAAATAGACTTGCAAATGTTGCTGTTGATATCGTAATGGACTCTGTTTCTGTAGCAACATCTTTTAAAAAAACTCTTGGGGAAAAAGGAATCATTTTCTGCTCTATTTCAGATGCAATTCAGGATCACCCAGAATTAGTTAAAAAATACTTAAGCAGTGTTGTGCCTGTAAGAGATAACTTTTTTTCTGCACTTAATTCGGCTGTCTTTTCTGACGGGTCTTTTTGCTATATTCCAAAAGGAGTAAAATGCCCTATGGAGCTTTCCACTTATTTCAGAATTAATCAAGCGGGGACAGGTCAATTTGAACGAACGCTTTTAATTGCAGATGAAGGTTCTCAAGTCAGTTATTTAGAAGGCTGTACCGCCCCTATGAGAGATGAAAATCAGCTACATGCAGCTGTGGTAGAACTTATTGCTTTAGATGGTGCAGATATAAAATATTCTACTGTTCAAAATTGGTATCCTGGAAATGACCAAGGAGTTGGAGGAGTTTTCAACTTTGTAACAAAAAGAGGTATCTGCTATAAAAATGCTAAAATCTCTTGGACACAAGTGGAAACCGGTTCGGCAGTTACTTGGAAATATCCTTCCTGTATTTTGAAGGGAGATAATTCTATTGGAGAATTTTTCTCAGTTGCAGTTACAAATAACTATCAACAAGCAGATACAGGCACAAAAATGATACACCTTGGGAAAAACACTAAGAGTACTATTATCGCTAAAGGAATTTCAGCAGGCAAAAGTAATGGGAATTACAGAGGATTAGTGAAAATCGCTAAAGGAGCAACAAACTCTAGAAACTTTTCGCAATGCGATTCATTATTAATGGGAGATAAATGCGGTTCACATACTTTCCCATATATAGAGGTGAAAAATAGCTCTTCAAAAGTAGAGCATGAGGCAACAACTTCAAAAATTGGAGAAGATCAAATCTTTTATTGTAATCAAAGAGGGATTGGAACTGAAGCTGCAATTGCACTGATTGTTAATGGATATTGTAAAGACGTTTTAAATCAGTTGCCAATGGAATTTGCCATAGAAGCACAAAAATTATTAGAAATCAGCCTTGAGGGATCTGTAGGCTAAAAAAGAAAACATGTTAAAAATAAAAGATTTAAAAGCGGGGATTGAGGACAATCAAATTTTGAAAGGACTAACCCTAGAAGTTAAGGCTGGTGAAGTTCATGCTATTATGGGTCCAAATGGATCTGGGAAAAGCACCTTATCAGCTGTAATTGCTGGAAAAGAAGAGTATGAGGTGGAAAATGGAACTATAGAATTTGAAGGGGAAAATTTATTAGATTTATCTCCAGAAGAAAGAGCCCATAAAGGAATTTTTCTTTCCTTTCAATATCCTGTAGAGATACCTGGTATTTCTGTTTCTAACTTTATAAAAACATCTATAAATGAAAGAAGAAAAGCAAAAGGATTAGATTCAATGCCTACACCAGAATTACTTAAGATAATGAAAGAGAAAATGGAATTACTAAGTATCAAAAGCGGATATTTATCTAGAAATATGAATGAGGGATTTTCTGGTGGGGAAAAAAAGAGAAATGAAATTTTTCAAATGGCAATGCTAGAGCCAAAACTTTCAATTCTTGATGAAACAGACTCAGGATTAGATATTGACGCCCTTAGAATTGTTGCAAATGGAGTGAATAAACTAAAATCAAAAAATAATGCGACAATAATTATTACCCACTACCAAAGATTATTAGATTATATTATTCCTGACTTTGTACATGTATTGCATGATGGGAAAATTATAAAGTCGGGAGGAAAAGAATTGGCCCACGAGCTTGAAGAAAAAGGATACGATTGGATAACAAAAGAAGCAGATAAAAAGTGAGTTTAGTAGAAAAAATAAAAGAGTATTCAATAAAAGCAAGTATTTCTTCTGATAAGCAAGAAAAATTAAGCTCTTTTTTAGATGAGGGGTTTCCAACAATTAAAGATGAAGAGTGGAAATACACTTCATTAAAAAATATTGTTTCTGAAGATTACTCAATTAGCGCTATTGGAAAAAATATTTCTAGTGAGCAAATCAATAAGCACAGTTTAGGATTTAATGATAAGATAGTTTTTGTAGATGGTATTTTAGTTGCAAAACCAACTATTAAAAATGTTTTAATTGCAGACTATTCTGAATTTAAAACCAATGAAATTGATTCCATTTCAAAACTAAATTATTCTCTTGCCAAAAGTGGGTATACAATTTCAATATCTGATAATTCTATAATTGAAAGTCCTATAGAAATTTTATTTTTCAATACCGTGGAGGGGAATTTTACCCAATACCGAAACTTGCTTTCTATTGGCAAAAATTCAGAAGTTAAGTTTATTGAAAAAATCCAAAATATTGATTGTAGCTCTTCTTTTATAAATCATTTTACTCAGATAGATTGCGGGAAAAATACAAAAGTAGAATACAATAAAATTCAAAATAACAGCTCTAAATCAAGACTTATTGATACCATGGATATCTATCAAAATCAGGATTCTGTATGCAATATCAATACACTTATTTTTGGAGGAGAATTTGTAAGAAATAACTTGAATTTTGAGCAAAACGGGACGAACGCAGAAAGCAATATGAATGGAGTCTCGGTTTTAAATAATTCTCAATTAGCAGATAATCATACTTTTATAGATCATAAAAGCGCTCATTGTAGATCAAACGAAATGTATAAGGGGGTTTACTTAGATGAATCAAAAGGTGTTTTTAATGGCAAAATAATGGTGCGTCAAGATTCTCAGAAAATTGATGCCTTTCAAGCCAACAACACCCTTTTATTAAGCGAAAATGCTACTATTAATAGCAAGCCTCAATTAGAAATATATGCTGATGATGTAAAATGTAGTCATGGCTGTACTATCGGACAATTAGATAAAGAGGCCTTGTTTTATATGAGAAGTAGAGGAATAGGAATTAAGGAAGCTCAAGCTGTATTAACATATGCATTTGCTTCACAGGCAATCAATAATATTACCATTGATGAGGTTGTTTTATTGGCTAAGAAACTATTGGCTAAAAAGCTAAATGTTGATCTGGACTTTGCATTATAATGTTAAATATCAAAGAAATAAGGGCTCAATTTCCTATCCTAAATCGTAAAGTTAATGGAAACGATTTAATTTATTTTGATAATGGAGCAACAACACAAAAACCTCAAGTAGTAATTGATGAAATTGCGAATTATTATAAAAATGAAAATGCCAATGTTCATAGAGGAGTCCATTTTTTAAGTGGGCTTGCAACTGATAAATTCGAACAGACAAGAAATACAATAAAAGAGTTTATCGGGGCAAAACACAATTATGAAATCATCTTTACCAAAGGGGCTACTGATTCTATAAATTTAGTGGCAAATGGATATCGTTCACTGCTTAAAAAAGGAGATGAGATTATTATATCCGAATTGGAGCATCATTCCAATATTGTTCCCTGGCAAATATGCTCTGAAATTAGTGGGGCAAGTTTAAAAGTTATTCCTCTTACTGATGAGGGGGAACTCAACATGAATGAATTTGATAATTTACTTAATTCAAAGACAAAACTTATTGCTGTATCGCATATATCCAACACCCTTGGCACCATAAATCCAATCAAATATATCATTGAAAAAGCTCATAAAATGGGAGCAAAAGTGCTGATTGATGGAGCTCAGGCGGCTTCTCATATTCCTTTGAATATGGAAACATTAGGAGCTGATTTCTATGTCTTTTCTGCTCATAAACTTTATGGCCCAACAGGAGTGGGGGTGTTGTACGGCAAAGAAGATGCGTTAAACAAGCTTCCTGTCTATCAAGGAGGTGGAGAAATGATAAAAGACGTTCGTTTTACTGGAACTACTTATGCAGATTTACCTCATAAATTTGAGGCAGGAACTCCAAATATTGCTGGCGTAATAGCATTTAAAACTGCAATTGATTTTATATCACAATTAGGCCTAAAAAATATAGTAGCCCATGAAGACACATTGCTGCAATATGCAACGAGTGAATTATTGAAAATTGAAGGAGTAAAAATTTACGGAACAGCTAAACAAAAAACTGGAATTATCTCTTTTAATATTGACGGCATACATCCTTATGATATTGGAGTCATTGTAGATAAATTGGGAGTTGCAATACGAACAGGCCACCATTGCACGCAACCTATAATGGAGCGATATAATATCCCAGGAACTGCTAGAATTTCTTTTGCAATATATAATACTAAAGAAGAAATTAATATTTGTATAGCAGCCATTAAACAGGCAAAGAAAATGTTGTCCTAAATGAACACTATTAAAGAAATACAAGAAGAAATAATTGGGGAATTCAATATGTTTGATGATTGGATGCAGAAGTATGAATACCTTATTGATTTAGGAAAAGAGCTTCCGGTTATTGATGCAAAATATAAAACGGATGACAATATAATAAAAGGATGTCAAAGTAGAGTTTGGCTACATGCAGAAAAAAAGAATGAAAAAATAATTTATACTGCCGATAGTGATGCTATTATGACAAAAGGAATAATTGCTATTTTAATTAGAGTACTTTCCAATCAAAATCCATCAGAAATAACTAAAGCAGATTTAATATTTATTGATGAGATTGGGCTAAAAGAACAGCTCTCTCCCACTCGTGCAAATGGACTTGTATCTATGATAAAACAAATGAAAATTTATGCCTTAGCATATAATCAATAAGATGAAAACAGAAGAAGAATTACAAAAAATAGGAGAAGAAGTAGTTGAGGTGCTCTGTGAGATTTACGATCCTGAAATTCCAGTAAATATTTATGCCCTTGGACTTATTTATGATGTGCAGGTGAGTGAGGATTGTGATGTAAATATTACTATGACTCTTACTTCTCCAAATTGTCCAGTTGCTGAAACCCTTCCTGTAGAAGTAGAAGAAAAAGTAAAGGTTATCTCAGCTGTAAAAAAAGTGAAAGTAGAAATTGTATTCGAACCAACTTGGAATAAGGATATGATGAGCGAAGAGGCAAAATTAGAATTAGGAATGCTTTAACAATGAGTGAAGAAATTAAAAATAGAGTTGCCAATTCTGACTTAATCACTATTGATTTAACAGATTACGCCCCTAATATACAAATTTTAGAACTTGACTTAAAACACTTTTTATTTGAAGGATTCATTCTTAAAGAGAAAGATTTTAGGGCTTCTCTAAAAGAATTTGACTTTAGTGGCTATGAAAATAAAGTGGTCGCTGTTTTTTGCAGTAGTGATTGCATTATTCCTATGTGGGCTTTTATGCTTGTAACTTCCTGTCTTAATAATGTGGCTTCCGAAATTTATTCTGGCAATAAAAACACTGTGTTTCAACAACTTTTTTTATCTAACATTGAAAATATCAAAACTTTAAAATTTAAAAATAAAAAAGTGATTGTAAAGGGCTGTGGACAAATTCCCCTTAGCGCCAATCTTTATGTGGCAATTACAAAAAAATTACAAAATATCGTAACTAGTTTAATGTTTGGGGAAGCATGCTCGGCAGTCCCCGTTTTTAAAAAGCAAAAATGAATCCAAAAATTTTAGAAATCAATAATAATATCCTTCCCTACAAACAAGAAGTTGTAAATCACTCTTTATATAAAAAGTTAAATAGAAGATATTACTATCTTTGAAGCTTTGCGTATATGCGGGTTGGGATTTTATATCCTTATTAAACGGATTTAATTAACCTACTCCCCCACTTCAAATGTTTTAATTGAGTGCTCTACTGCTTGATTGATTTGATTTAATTCTTTTGGGGTAAAATCTCTATAAGTTCCAATAGGAATATCCAATTTAATATTCATTATTCTTACTCGTTTTAATTTTTTCACATCATATTCTAAATGCTCACACATTCTTCTAATCTGTCGGTTTAATCCTTGTTTTAAGATAATTTTAAATTTCTTTTTATCCATCTGTTTTACGAAACATTTATGGGTGATCGTATCTAAAATAGGCACCCCGCTTGCCATAGTCTCAATAAATTCTTTGGTTACTGGCTTATCAACAGTAACTTCATATTCTTTTTCGTGATTATTACGAGCTCGCAAAATTTTATTAACGATATCTCCATCATTGGTAAGAAAGATAAGTCCCTCTGAGAGTTTGTCTAATCTCCCAATAGGAAAAATTCTTACAGGATAATTTATAAAATCAATGATATTATTTTTTTCTCTTTTATTATCTGTTGTGCAAACAACTCCAGTGGGCTTATTAAAAGCAAGATAAACCATCTTTTTTTTCTTTGCTTTATGTACAATCTCTCCATTTACACTTACCTCATCTTCAGAGGTAATTTTAGTCCCCATTAATGGTACTTCTCCATTAATTTTTACCCTGCCTTGGTCAATAAGTTTGTCGGCCTCTCTTCTTGAGCAGTAACCTATTTCTGATAAAAATTTATTTATTCGGGTACGATTTTCTTCACTCATAAGGATAACAAAAATACATTAAAATATTGTTAACATCTATCTTTAAAAATTGACAAAATTGAATTTCCCAGCCCACTCTGTTTTATTACATTTGTGGCAACTAAAAAATAATTACAATGACAAAGAAATTTCTATCAATTATTATGGCCGGATTTTTCTCATTTTCAGCTATTGCTGATGAGGGAATGTGGCTACCACAACTATTAAAAGCAATGAATGAATCGGATATGCAAGCTAAAGGGCTAAAACTTACTGCAGAAGATTTATACAGTGTAAATAATTCATCTCTCAAGGATGCAATTGTATCTTTTGGGGGAGGCTCATGTACGGCCGAAATGATTTCATCTGAAGGATTAATGCTTACCAATCATCATTGTGGTTATGATGAAATCCAAAAACACTCAAGTGTAACTAATGATTATTTGGAAAATGGATTTTGGGCTATGAGCCGTGATGAAGAATTGCCAAATGAGGGGTTAACTGCATCATTTTTAGTCAGTATTGAAGATGTAAGCGCAAGAATATTGGCTGAACTTAATGATGCTATGAGCGAAAAAGAAAGAAATGCAAAAATTAAAGAAATCTCTAAAATAATTATTGATGAAAAAACAGCAGGAACAAATTACAACGCAAACGTAAGATCTTTTTTTGGGGGTAATGATTTTTACATCTTAACTTATGAAACATTTAAAGATGTGCGTTTAGTAGGAGCCCCACCATCATCAATTGGTAAGTTTGGTGGGGATACTGATAATTGGATGTGGCCAAGACATACTGGAGATTTTTCATTATTCCGCATATATTGTGCTCCTGACGGAACTCCAGCTGAGTACTCTGTAGGCAATGTTCCTTATAAACCAAAACATCATTTGCCTATCCAGCTAGAAGGAGTTGAAAATGGAGATTATACTATGATTTTTGGCTACCCAGGAAGAACAGACAGGTACTTAACTTCTTTTGGGGTGCAACAGAAGTTAGATATTACCAATCCAGCTATTATTGATATTCGTGATGAAAAATTAGCAATTATGAAAGCAGGGATGGATGCTTCTAAAAAAACTGAAATCCAATATGCTGTAAAATATGCGAGAACTGCTAATTACTGGAAATACTATATAGGTGAATCAAAAGGATTAAAAGCTATGAAAGTAGCTGACAATAAAGTAGTTATTGAAGAGGAGTTTAGAGCTTGGGTTGCGGCAGATGCAACTAGGGGGGAAAAGTACGGAGAGGCGTTAGATTTAATTGAAAGTGCTTACCAAACTAATAAAAATATTGAGCTTAGTCGTACTTACCTAAATGAAGCTATATTTGGTGGGGCTGAAATTATGTATTGGTCATTTAGGGTGCATAATGCAATTGCTGCATTACCAAAAGAAGGCAAGGCAAGAAATGAGGCACTAAGAGAGTTAAAAAAAGAAGCTAACGAATTCTATAAAGATTATAATGCCGCAATTGACCAGGAATTATTTGCCTCTATGCTAGAAATGTACTACTATAATGTACCAAAAACACAACATGCTAAAATCTTTAAGCGAATTGAGAATCAGCTTTTCAAAAGGTTGAATTTTGATTGGTATGCTAAAAATGCCTTCAAAAGATCTGTTTTTGGCTCAAAAGAAAAGTTCTTTGCATTCTTAGAAAGGCCTGTTATTGCAACAATACAGAGAGACCCTGCTTACAAAACTATGATGTCAATTTACAATCAGTACATTGAACAAATCTCTCCTAAAAGAACAATTGTGAGAGAGGAATTGACCAAAGGAAATAGATTGTTTATTGCTGGGCTTAGAGAAATGAACCCTGATAAAAACTACTACCCAGATGCTAATTCAACTATGCGTGTAACTTATGGTAATGTGGGAGATTACAATCCTGGTGAAGCAATGCACTATGATTACTACACAACTATTGATGGTGTTATGCAAAAGGAAGATGCTACTAATGAAGAGTTTCGGGTTCCTGATAAGTTGAAAGAATTATACGAGATTGGTGATTACGGACAATATGCTGATAAAGACGGAAACTTAAGGGTCAATTTTATCTCAAATAATGATATTACCGGGGGGAACTCTGGTTCGCCAGTAATAAATGCTTGGGGCGAAATTGTTGGAACTGCCTTTGATGGTAACTGGGAAGGAATGAGTGGGGATATTGCTTTTGAAAATGATATTCAAAGAACTATTTCTGTAGATATCAGATATACTATGTTCCTAATTGATAAATTTGCTGGAGCAACTCACCTGATTAATGAAATGACAATAGCTCCAAAACATGCTGAAAAAATGACAACAAAGGAATTGTCTGTTTCAGAAATGGAAACAGCAATTAAAGACCCTAATACAATTGTGAAGGAATTAGAAATGAAAAAATATCTAGGAGTGCCTTTACCTATAATGGATGTCCATTCATTTGGCTCTGCTTTTGATCTGGCAGTTGAGCAATACGGTTCATCAAAAAACAAAAGATTCTGGTGGCATGGAAGGGTTTATACTACTGAGAAAAGATAAATTTGGCTTATCATTTAAATTAAAATCCCTGCCAAAAACGGCAGGGATTTTAATTTTTTAAGCAAAATATAAGTATCCTTTATCCGCTATTTGAATTGATATAATTATTTAGTAAGCTCTTTTATTCTTACCTTCCATATAATTCATAAAAGCTTTGTTAACCACTTTAACTCCTCCTGGAGTTGGATAATTTCCTGTAAAATACCAATCACCTAAATGGTCAGGACAAGAAGCGTGTAAATCAGAAATAGATTGATAGATAATTTCTACCTCAGCATTTGTTCCTTCAGGAGTTAGCAATTGAGATATTTTAGTTGAGATTTCATCAGCTGTAAAAGGACTATAAATATCTTGAACATAATTTACCATTTCTTCTTTTGGAAGGTTCTCCTGCGCTTTACATTTATTATATGTGGCTACCAAAAGTTTTTCTTGATTGGTATCTTTTAATAAAGCAACTGCTGCCTGAAAAGCAATAAAATCTCCCATTTTTGCCATATCAATACCATAGCAATCTGGGAATCTAATCTGTGGTGCAGAAGATACAACTACGATTTTCTTAGGATTTAATCTGTCTAATATTCTGATAATCGATTTTTTTAAGGTTGTTCCTCTTACAATACTATCATCAATCACAACCAAATTATCTGTAGATTTTACTTGGCCGTAAGTTACATCATAAACGTGGGCAACTAAATCATCTCTACCTATATCAGAAGCAATAAAAGTTCTGAGTTTTGCATCCTTAATGGCAATCTTCTCAGCCCTTGGAGATATCTCCATTATTTTTGCAATCTCATCATGAGATGGATGATCTCCTAGCTCTTGAATCTTTTTTGTTTTTACTTGATTTAAGTAAGAATTACAGCTTTTTAAAAGTCCGAAATAACTAACCTCTGCTGTATTTGGGATATATGAGAAAACGGTATTTTTTAAATCATTATCAATTGCCTCTAAAACTTTTGGAAAAACTCTTTTCCCAAGCTCTAATCGTTCATTATAAATATCCTTATCATTTCCTCTACTAAAATAAATTCTTTCAAAGGAACAAGAGGTTTTTTCTAGTGGTTCGCGAACTTGTTTTTCTTCTACCCTTCCATCTTTTCTGATAATTAAGGCATGTCCTCTTTTTATCTCATGCACTTTATCTGCCGTAAGATTGAATGCGGTTTGTATTACGGGTCTTTCAGATGCAACAACAACTACTTCATCATCTTTATAATAATATGCAGGGCGGATTGCATTTGGATCTCTAAGAGCAAAAGAATCTCCGTGTCCCAAAAGCCCACAAATTACATAGCCCCCATCCCAATATTTTGCTGCCTGAACCAATATTTCTTGTAAATCAAGTCCATCTTCAATTACTTTGGTAATATCTTTTTTACTAAACTTATCTTTGTTCTTGTAATAAATAGCGTCATTCTCTTCATCTAAGAAATGTCCAATTTTTTCTAAGATTGTTACAGTATCTGACATTTCTTTTGGGTGCTGACCAAGATCCACTAACTGCTGGAAAAGTTCATCAACATTTGTCATGTTAAAGTTCCCCGCAAGCACTAAGTTTCTAGTTTTCCAATTATTTTGGCGCAAAAAGGGATGACACTGTTCTATCGTGTTGCCTCCAAAAGTTCCATATCTTAAATGACCTAAAAATAATTCCCCAGTAAAAGGCAAATTTTCCTTCATCCACTTAGGATCTTTTAACTTATCAGGATCATTTTTTTCTAATTCTACAAATCTTTTATTGGCTTGTTGAAACACATCTTGTAAAGGGTTTGTAGCAACCGATCTTTTGCGACTTATATATCTTTTCCCAACCTCTACATCTAGCTTTACGTTGGCCAAACCTACTCCATCTTGACCCCTATTGTGCTGCTTTTCCATCAACAAATACATCTTTTTTAATCCGTAGAGAGATGTCCCATATTTCTTATGATAAAATTCTAATGGTTTTAGCAATCTTAACAGCGCTACACCGCATTCATGCTTAATTGAATCACTCATTTGCTAGATTTTAAGGCTGCAAAAATAGTTTTTATTGTGCGATAATTTTCATTAATCCATTAATTCCTGGATTTGTATGGATTTCTCCATCAATATCTAATGTTGGTATAATTCTTTTCCCATTATTTACCTTCTCTAAAAAAGCAATGGCGTCATTATTATCAGTAATAACAATATATTCAAAAGCAATCCCTTTTGAATTTAAGAAATTTTTTGCGTGAATACAGTCTGAGCACCAATCCGCGCCATACATTTTAATATTCATTAGTGTAAAATTTAAAGATTTGTTTGTTTTGTATTATTGTACATTCCTTACAATGTGAAAGGTAAGTAAATTCATATGGAGAGTTGATGTCAAATGAGTTTGGTTTTGCTTGAAAAAGTCTTGAACATTCCAATTCTCCTTCTGGAGAAAATCTTTCAATTCTATAAAGGTCTTTTTCAGTAGCTATAGTAAACCATGAGCTCGCTCCAATTCCTTCAATTAACTGCGCTTTTTGGGATATATTTTTAGGGATTTCCATTATTGCTCAATACTGCTGAAATAGGCCAGCAATTTACTTTTTTTCACCTCAACACAGGTGCCGTTTTCCACTATATAATAATGATGATTCGTAATACTCACATTTCTTTTGGGAGATGGCGAAATACAAAATGGAAACTTCAATCTTAGTTTTTTTATAAAAGAAGTAGAGGCTGAACCTAAAACAGAAGCAACAAAACGAGCGCAATTAGTTCCTTTTGTTGTAAAAGGACCATAAGCTAACATTCCTTTTTCCTGTATACTTTTAGCTTTAGAAAAGGCCTTATTAAAATTCACATCCATTATTAAAGATGCATACATTTTGCCTTCGCCATGAGTTGCTTTCATCTTTGATAATTGCAATAAAATCTCTTTAACATTTACCACTTTATCATTTTGAATTTCCGGATCCATCACAGCTACATCTGCATCTGTTTCTTTATCTCTTGCTCTGCCGTAACCCTTTGGAGTGTGATATCTACCAAAATCAAAGTAATGTGATTTTTTTGTTTCCGAATTTATGAGTACTATAGCTGAATGCCCTACACGATACTTCCCATTACTGGATGCAATTTTATCATACCATGATCCTGGAGCTGTTACCATCCCCTCAGGCCACGCTAAAGTTATAATAAAGTCATTTTGCATATAGTAAATATCCAGCTTAAATTCTTTTGATCAAATGTTTATTTTGCTGAGTAAATTCTTCTAATACTGTAAAGAATTGCATCAAATCATCAAGTGAATTCTCACAATTAACAACTACTAATCTTACAAATCTTTTGTTTTTAAAATGGCCAAAACCTACCATCAAAGTATTGCTTTCATATAATTTGGTACACAAATCTTCTGGATCAAAATCTTTATAGTTAAAGCAAATAGAAAGCGATTCTTCAAAGCTATAAAGTGTATAATCTGCATTATTCTTAACATAATCTCTAGCTGCATCAGCTAATTTAAACTCCTGCTCAACAATATCAGCAATACCATTTGTTCCAATTGCTTTCCACATTGTCCATAATTTAAGTGCATTATTTCTTCTTCCGCACTCAAAGGAAGTTTGTCCTAAATTAAAATCCTCATCATGTGTTTGATACAAGTAAAAAGCGCTATTGTTAAAGGAGTTGTATAAATCATGCTTATCCTTAACTACCAAAACTGATGTGCTTAAAGGCGCTCCAAGTGTTTTATGTGCATTAAAACAAAAAGAATTTGTTAGATTAATTCCATCAACTAAATACTTGTATCTATCTGAAAAAATTACAGGGCCTCCAAAAGCACCGTCTAGGTGAAGCCAAATATTATATTTACTGCAAATTGGAGCTAGCCCTGCAACATCATCAAATGCACACATAACAGTTGTTCCTGCAGTTGCATTTAAATAAAAAGGAGTAAATCCATTTGCTAAATCAAGATGAACTTGCTTTTCAAATTCTGAAATATTGATTTTGCCATATTCGTCAGATTTTATCTGTCTAACATTTGCATTTCCTAAGCCTGTAAAAGAAGCATTCTTAGATATAGAATAATGTGCTTCTTCTGACGTATATGCAACAATCTTTTGAGAAATTCCCTGCTCCTTAATCGCTAGATTTACTTTATCTCTTGCCATAACTAAGGACATAAAATTAGACATTGAGCCTCCTGTTGGAAAGGTTCCGCCACAACCTTCAGGATAGCCAATTAAGTTATTTACTTGTTTAATTATCTCCTTTTCAACAGCAACTTGAGGGCCAGCAATCTTGTAAGTAGCCATGCTATTATTAAGCATTACTGCTAATAAATCTCCTAAAACAGCTTTACTGTGCCTCCCACCAAACAATTGATTGAAAAAAGATTTGGATGATGATTTGGGGCTTTTTAAAAGTAGCTGTTTTAATGAATTTTTAAATTCGCTATCTACCATCCCTTCTTTTCCTAACTTAATATCAAGGGAAGACTCTACTTTATTAGGGTTTATATATTCTGTTACAGGATTTTGTAGTTCGTCTTCTAAAAAAACAGCAATAAGCTCATTAAAAAGTATTAAATCTTCTTTAATATTATTTGGCATTTCTGTTTGAATAAATTAAAGCGCAAAAGTAGAAAAATAGTTCACTTTATTATTTTTACCTCTGTAATATATTTTAGAGCAGCACGAAATTAATTTTAAATAACATCATTCTTTGGGTTATTTTGTATTTTTGTATCATGAAAAATCTATTCTCTGCATTAATAATTAGCATTACTTGTATATTACAAACTAATGCTCAGATAGTTATTAACGAATATTCAGCTGCTAATTACAATACTTATACCGATAATTATGGTGAGTATGAGGATTGGGTAGAGCTTTATAATCCTAATGCCGCTCCAATTGATATTAGTGGTTGGTATTTAACAGATAACCCCTCCAATCCTACAAAATGGATGGTTCCGTCATCTTTTATTATTCCTTCTATGGGGGTGAAAATCATTTATTGTTCTAGCAGAGATGAGTTAATTGGTGGAAATGCACACTCCAATTTTAAAATTACCCAAACAAAAGGGGATGAAGTACTTATGCTTACTGATGCGGGGAATGTCTTTCAAGATTCTATACGAGTATTACCAAATCAGAATTCTCATACAAGAGGCAGACAAACTAATGGTTCTGTAATTTGGAGCGTATTTTTAAATGGAACTCCAAATTCGCCTAATGTTGGAGCAATGCAAGAATATGCAACAACACCGGTGTTTTCTCAAGTTGGAGGATATAATTCTGCAGCTATAAATCTTACATTAAGTTCCCCTGATCTAAGTGTCACAATATATTATACAACAAATGGAAATGAGCCCAATAATACTTCAACAGTATATGCTGGTCCTATAAACATTGCAGTAACAGCTGTTGTAAAAGCTATTGCATATAGCTCAGACCCAACAATTCCTTCTAGTTTTATTGATTATCATACATTTTTTATTAATGATGCTCATACTATTCCAATCTTATCAATTTCAGGAGGTCAAGTAGATAATTTATTAAATGGGAGTCAAATAGAGCCGGAAGGAACAATTGAATGGTTTGATAAAAACGGAATTCTACTTGATAAAGGTACTGGTGAATACAATAAACATGGCAATGATTCTTGGGCCTACGATCAAAGAGGTTTCGATTATATAATGCGTGATCAATTCGGATATAACTATGCCATACAAGATAAATTATTTATGACTACGGATCGTGATAAATTTCAAAGAGTTATACTAAAAGCTGCTGCAAATGATAATTACCCGTTTTCTTATGGAGGTTCTGGTGCCCACATTAGAGATGCCTATGTTCATCATTTATCTCAGTTAGCTGACTTAAGAATGG
>JACKQG010004355.1_pt1 | contig 16483 bp, 13 predicted proteins | sample 8237621 | NCBI WGS metagenome assembly JACKQG01 (sample SAMN15677084, study PRJNA649215) | marine metagenome | biome: marine; feature: Black Sea; material: saline water; isolation source: suspended particulate matter (SPM) from the Black Sea western gyre | collected 2013-06-09/2013-06-10 | depth...
ACTACTGGGGGGTTGAAATGTTCCGTTCTCTCACATCCGCCCTCGCGCTGCTGCTCCTGCTGATGACAGCATCCGCGCTCGCCGACCAGAACTCGAAGACACTCGTCAAATGGGAGCAGATGCCCGATCTCGCCACCACGAGTATCGACATCAATGTCTCGTCGGAACTCACCGACTGCATCCTCGCCGACGACTTCGAGTGCACCGAAACCAGCCGCATCACACGCATACGTGTCTGGGGTTCGTGGCTTCAGGACGATTACGCGGACTCGCCCTACGGCGTCGCCTTTACCCTGAGGATCCATGCCGATATTCCAGCCGACGTGAACCCGGGCGGCTACAGCATTCCCGGCGAGGTACTCTGGTCGCGGGAGTACCAGCCCGGCGCCTTCGCCGCGTACATCTGGGCGGAGGACCTGCTGGAAGGCTGGATGTATCCGCCCGAGACATATATTTTTCCGGGGGACACGGTCTGCTGGCAGTACATTTGCTCCATACCGTTCGACGAGGCCTTCCTGCAGGGCGGCACGCCGGTCGATCCCATCGTCTACTGGCTGGAAGTGAAGGCCGAACCGGTGCATCCGTTGACTCGTTTCGGCTGGAAGACGACGCTCGACCACTGGAACGACGACGCCGTTTTCGCCATCGGCGACGATCCCACCACCGGCCCGTGGAACGAGCTGATCTACCCTCCTGGGCACATCTGGGCGGGTCAGTCCATCGACCTGGCCTTCGCCCTCGAAACCGAAGAAGTGGATTGCGGTGACGCGCCCGACGCGCCCGGCACCCTCGGCTATGCGACATTGATTGCCAACAACGGCGCCTATCACGCCTTCAACGACTCCTTCTATCTGGGCGCCAGTTGGGACTCGGACGTCGACGGCCAGCCCGAGCCGCAGGCCCTCGGCGACGACAACGACGGCAATGACGACGAGGACGGGGTGATCTTCAATACGCTCCTCGTTCCGGGTCAGCCCGCCTCCATCGACGTGACCGTCGCCGGAGGGGGCAATTTCTATGGCTGGATCGACTACGACATCGACGGCAACTGGGCCGATGCCACCGACCAGGTCTTCTCGGCCGAGACCGTGGTCGCCGGCATCAACACCCTGACCTTCAATGTGCCACCGGATGCCGTCATCGGCACGACGTTCGCGCGTTTCCGCCTCACCCCCGTCGCTGCCCTGATCTCCTTCGACGGCCACGGCTATGACGGAGAGGTGGAGGACTACCGGGTCGAGATCTTGCCCGAGCCGTTGGACTACGGCGACGCGCCCGACACACTCGGCACACTCGGCTATGCGACCCTGCTGGCCAACGACGGGGCTCGACACCGAATCTCCGCCACGTATTACCTGGGCGCCGGAGTCGACACAGAATTTGACGGCCAACCCGAGCCGCAGGCCCTAGGCGACGACAACGACGGCAATGACGACGAGGACGGGGTGATCTTCAATACGCTCCTCGTTCCGGGTCAGCCCGCCTCCATCGACGTGACCGTCGCCGGAGGGGGCAATTTCTATGGCTGGATCGACTACGACATCGACGGCAACTGGTTCGACGCCACCGACCAGGTCTTCTCGGCCGAGACCGTGGTCGCCGGCGTCAACACCCTGACCTTCAATGTGCCACCGGATGCCGTTATCGGCACGACGTTCGCGCGTTTCCGCCTCACCCCCGTCGATGCCGTGATCTCCTTCGACGGCCACGGTTATGACGGAGAGGTGGAGGACTACCTGGTCACGATCGCCGATAACCACGTCATGAAGTGGCTCCAGGTGCCCGACCTGAACCTCACGGGCATCGACGTGGCCGCGTGCCTGTCGCCGACCGGCGGGGACTACCTCCTGGCCGACGATTTCCTCTGCACGCGGGAGGGGCCACTGACCGACTTCCGCATCTGGGGCTCGTGGCGGAACGACTTCCTGCCCTTCTCCGAAGACCCGACCGCGGTGCGCTTCGTGCTCAGCATCCACGAGGATCTCCCGGCCGGCGTAGCCACGCCGTGGAGCATGCCCGGCGAGGTCCTGTGGTGGCACGAGTTCGTCCCTGGCGAGTTCGAGGTGGAGATGCACGCCGGCGATCTCGTCGAGGGCTGGTTGTACCCGCCCGACGACTACCGGATGCCCAGTGACTGGACCTGCTGGCTCTACGGGTTCCACGTCGATCCGCACTTGGCTTTTAGCCAGGCTGGCTCGGAAGTCACGCCGGTGGTCTACTGGCTCGATCTCAAGGCATATCCCCTGGATCCCGAGGCTGAGTTCGGCTGGAAAACGTCCGTGGATCACTGGAACGACGACGCGGTCTGGACCCTGGGCGAGGAGCCCTACTACGGCCCGTGGGAGGAACTCCGCTACCCGCCTCTGCACGAGCTGTTCGGCCAGTCCATCGATCTGGCCTTTGCCATCTTCGAGGACCTGGTCACGGACGTACCCGATCAGGGCATGCCCAAGCGCGTCGGCCTGCACCAGAACGTGCCCAACCCCTTCAACCCGTGCACGCGGATCTTGTACGACATGCCCTCCGACGGCGGCCGCGTGCGTCTTGACATCTTCGACGTGATGGGCCGCAGGGTGCGCGCGCTGGTGGACGGCTTCGTCAACGAAGGCACGAGGCTGGCCGTCTGGGACGGCCTCGATGACGGTGGTCAGGCCCTGCCGACCGGCGTCTACTTCGCCAACCTTTACATGGACGGTACACGCAAGACCGTCAAGATGGTCCTGTTGCGCTGATACGGATCGAAAAGCCGAAACCTGTCCGGGCTCCGGGTCATTCCGGGGCCCGTCATTTGCAAATACGCTCCAGGTTCCGCGCCGTGAAGGAAGGATCCAGTAGATTGTCCATCTGGTTCTCCATGCAAGCCGCGACCTTGAGCCCCGCCACGCGCTGGATGTTGATCAGGTGCCGGGCGGAGATGTTGTCGGTGGTGATGTTCTTCCCCCCCGCGCCGCAACCCAGGGTCAGCGACGGTTGCAGGGCGTTGAAGGTGCCGCCGAGCGCCCCCTGCGAGGCCGGCGTGTTGACCAGGATGCGCCCCGCGTTCATCTCCTCGGCGAAGCGCTCGATCATGGCCTCGTTGCGCGAGAAGATGCTGGCGGTGTGGCCGAGGCCGCCGTGGCGGTTGATGCGGCGGCAGAGGTCGACGGCGTGCTCCAGGTCGACGGCGGTGTAGGAGGCCAGGATCGGCGCCAGGATCTCGTGGGACAGGGGCGAGTGCAGGCCCACGTCGTCCAGCTCGGCGATCAGCAGGGTGGTGTCGGTCGGCACGTCGATCCCCGCCATCTCGGCGATGCGGGCCGCCGGCTGGCCGATGACCTCGGTGCGCATGATCCGCTGCTCCGAGTTGAAGGCGGCGTCGGAGAGGCGGTCCACCTCGTCGCCGGTCACGAAGTAGGCGCCGCGTCTGGCGAACTCCGCGTGGACCCGCTCCGCGTGCAGGGCCCGGATCACCACGGCCTGCTCGCTGGCGCAGACGGTGCCGTTGTCGAAGGTCTTCGAGCGGACGATCTGCTCCACGGCGAAGGGCACGTCGGCGCTCTTGCCGATGTAGGCCGGCACGTTGCCCGGACCCACGCCGATCGTCGGCGTGCCCGAGCGATGGGCCGCCCGCACCAGGTCCACCGAACCCGTGGCCAGGATCAGGGCCGTCTTGCGGTGGCCCATCATATCGAGGGTCTCCTGCTGGGAAGAGCGCTTCACCCACTGCACGCAGTCCTCCGGCGCGCCCGCGGCCAGAGCCGCCTCGTAGCAGATCCGCGCGGCCTCGATGGAGCACTTCCGGGCCGCGCCGTGGGGCCGGATGATGATCGGGTTGCGGGACTTCAGCGCGATCAGGACCTTGAACAGGGTCGTCGAGGTGGGGTTGGTGATGGGCGTGACCGCGAAGATCGGCCCCATGGGCTGCGCGATCTCCACGATATCGTTGACGGGATCCTCGCTGATGACGCCGGCGGTGCGCAGGTCCTTGATGTCCTCGTACACCAGCCAGGTGGCGACGGCGTTCTTGAGCACCTTGTCGGCCACCACGCCCAGGCGGGTCTCCGCGGCGGCCATCTCCGCCAGCCTCACGCGCGCGTCGAAGCCGGCCTCGTAGGCGGCGCGGACGATGCGGTCGGTGCCTTCCTGGTCGATCCCGGCGAAGGCGCGTGCGGCCTTCGCGGCCCGCTCCATGATCCTGTCGATGTCCAGCGGCATGATGTCGGCGCCTTTCGATGCGGGGGGCTCCGGCGGAACCCGGGGCGACCCCATCATAAATCCAACAACCCGGGATGTCCCGCGGCAAATATCGGCCTGTGACCGGAGTGCCGCCCGCCGGGTCTAGGAATAGATCGAGGTGGCCCGGGCGAAAGACCTGAGCGGGAGGATGATCGTGCGCTGGAGACAGGGACGACGAAGCGAGAACTTGGACGACCGCCTGCAGATGCAGTTGCGCGGCTACGTGGTGCCGGAGTCCTTCAACCACGGCACCAGCGAGCAGCGCGTGAGATGGTTCAGACGGGGATTCGAGACGGGGGACCTGTCGCAGGGCGACACCTTCGGCGCGCGGGATCTCTAGCCCGCCTCAGTGGAACACCACGTGCGCCGCCGCCAGCAGCAACCCCAACCCCGCCCCGAACCACCCGATCCCCGGCGAGGCCACGCGGATCAGCCGGCCGCCGGCCGGCCGCCAGCCGCTGCGGACGATCGTCGGCACGGCGACCACCAGAAACGCCGACACGATGATCACGCTGGTCAGTATGAGGTAGGGCGTGTCGGCGTAGATCAGGTTCAGGGCGACGGTGATGGGGATCGTCAGTACCAGCGCCGCCCAGACCAGCCGCCGCGAGGGGTTCGACAGGAAGACCGCCGAGGCGATCAGCACCACGAAGCCGTTCTTGATGAAGTAGCTGGCCTTCTTGAAGAAGGGATCGAGGGGGAACTCCGGGTTGGCCAGCTTGATGTAGGCGAAGACGAAGCCGAAGAGCGCGCCGATCGACAGCGTGACCAGGATCGCGCGGCGGCCCGTGGCGACTACCTCCGCATCGGTGGCGTCGGGCCGCAGGCGCCGCTTGTAGATGTCCACCGACCAGAGTGTGGAGATGGAATTGAAGATGGAGTCCACGCTGCTCATCAGCGAGGCGAAGAGACCACACAGCACCAGCCCCTTCACCCCCGGCGAGAGCAGCAGCTCCACCACGCGCAGGTAGGCCTGGTCGGGATCGGCCAGGGCGCGGTCTTGTCCCAGAATACCCACCAGGGCGATGCCCGGTAGCACCAGCATGGCCGCGGTGACGAACTTGAAGGCGCCGCCGACGAGCAGGCCGATCTGGGCGTCGCGCAGGCTGCGCGCGGCCAGCGACCTCTGCAGGATCACCTGGTTGCAGCCCCAGTACTGCAGGTTCAACAGGTGCATGGCCACGATGCCCAGCCAGGGCAGCTGCCTGTGGTCGTTGGGCAGGTGCAGGTGCATGCGGTCGCCGACCCGGGCGTAGAGCTCGCCGAAGCCGCCCAGTTCGCCCACGGCCAGCAAAGTCACCGTCAGCCCCCCGCCCAGCAGCAGCACGAACTGGACCATGTCGGTGCGCACCACGGCGCCGAGACCGCCGAAGTAGGTGTAGGTGGCCGAGAATCCGCCCAGCAGCACGATCATCACGCAGATGCGCAGACCCGGCGTGCCGCCCACGGCCGCCTGCAGCGCGTCGCCGTAGAGGATCTCCAGGGCGTAGCCGCCCCAGAAGAGCGTCCCGCCCAGGTACATGGTGCCGTAGAGGAACATCGTCAGCAGCGAGTAGGTAGTGGCGACCCGTCCCCCGAAGCGCTTCTCGATGAACTGGGTGATGGTCACGACCCGCTCGCGCAGGTAGAGGGGCACGAAGACGAACGCCGCCACGACCAGCCCCAGCACCGCGTTCAACTCGAAGTTGGCCTGGGCCAGGCCGAAGGCGTACGCCGCGCCGATGACGGCCAGGAAGTGTCCCGCGTGCAGGTTGGTGGCGATGGTCGAGGCGGCGATCGACCACCAGCGCAGGTTGCGGCCGCCGACGAAGTACTGTTCCGCCGTGGCGTCGCGGCGCAGGCGCGCGCGCACGGCCACCACCATGACGGTCGCGAAGTAGGCGAGGATGATCAGGACGTCGAGCATCGGTCTCCGTTCGACGGGCGGCGCGGTGGGAACAGACTATGGGGCAAGGGCGGGGCCGTCGCGAGTGCTTTTCGGCACACAGGCCTGTACCTATTCACGGACAGGCCTTAGGTTCGTCAGCGGAGGAAGTCACCCATGAGCGAACCAGCCATCGTCTGTAACGACCTGACCAAGTTCTATGGTCCCACCCGGGGCATCGAGGGCCTGAACCTGGTCGTCGAACGCGGCGAGGTCTTCGGCTTCCTGGGCCCCAACGGCGCCGGCAAGACCACCACGATCCGCCTGCTGCTCGACCTGATCCGGCCGACGCGCGGCGCGTCGGCCATCCTGGACCACGACTGCCGCGGCGAGAGCCTGGCCGCCCGGCGCCGGGTCGGTTACCTGCCCGGGGAGTTCAATCTCTACGAAAACCTGACCGGCGCCCAGCTCATGACCTACCTGGCCTCCCTGCGCGGCGGCGTCGACGCGACGGCCACGCGCGCCTTCGCCGAGCGCCTCGGCGCGGTCCTGGACCGGCCCATCGGCGCCCTCTCCCACGGCAACAAGCAGAAGCTGGCCCTGCTGCAGGCCTTCGCTCCGCGACCGGACCTGCTGATCCTCGACGAACCCACCAGCGGACTCGATCCGCTGGTGCGCCAGGTCTTCCACGAGTTGGTACGCGAAGTCTGCGCCGAGGGCCGGACGGTCTTCCTCTCGTCCCACGACATGTCCGAGGTGGAAAAGACCTGCGACCGCATCGCGAGCGTCCGGGACGGGCGCCTGATCGACGTGGAGGACATGGCGGATCTGCGGGCGCGGGCGCTGCGCCTGGTCCGGCTGGACTGCGCGAGAGAGATCGAGGCCCGGCCCTTCGTCGTGCTGGCCGGCGTGGACGAGGTGGAGGTCGCCGGATGCCAGCTGCGCTGCCGCGTGCGCGGCCCGCTCGGCCCGCTGCTGGCCGCGGCGGAGCCCTTCGAGGTGATCGACGTGATCAGCCGCAAGCCGAGCCTCGAGGAGTTCTTCCTGAGCCTCTACGGCCGGGAGGTGGAGCACCATGCTGAGTAGCATCTATCTGAAGACCCTGCGCGACATGCGCGGTTTGATCCTGGCCTGGGGACTGGGCCTGGCCGCCGCCTCCGCGATCAACGTGATCTTCTTTCCGACCTTCCAGAACCTGCCGGAGATGGTCTCCTTCCTGAAGACCCTGCCGCCGGTGTTCAAGTCCCTGCTGGGCGACATCGACGCCGTGATGACGGTGGAGGGATTCCTGAAGATGAAACTCTTCAACATCCTGCCGCTGCTGCTGTCGATCCTGGGCGTGTCCCAGGGTTCGCACGCCCTGAGCGGGGAGTTCGAGCGGAAGACGGGCGACATGCTGCTGGCCCTGCCCATCGCGCGCCGGCGCGTGGTGCTGGAGAAGTTCGCGGCCGTCGCCACCGCCGTGACGGTTGTCGCCGCCTGCATCGCGGCGGGGCTGATCGTCTGCTGCGCGGCGGTCGGCGCCGACGTCGACCGCGGCTACCTCGTCGCGGCCACCGCCAACGGGCTGCCCCTGACCTGGCTCTTCGTGGCCCTGGCGGTCTGGGGATCCTACGCCCTGCGCCGCAGCCGGCACGCGGCCATGCTGGCCGGGGGCGCGGTCATCGGCAGCTACGTCTTCGAGACGGTGCGCATCATCTCGCCGGATCTCGCGGGCTGGCGGGTGGTTTCGCCCTTCGCGCATCACAACGCCGCCGTGGGCTTCGCAGGGGAGCTATCCCCGGAGCCTTCGGTCGTCTTCGTCGCCCTGGCGTTCGTGATGACGATCGCGGCCGTGGTCGCGTTCAACAGGCGAGATCTGAGGAACTAGATCCGGGGCGACTCCGCACTCACCTCTGCAGCAGCTCGACCTCGCCCATCTTCTCGCTCAGGGAGAAGTGGAGGGTCGGTACCGGCACCTCGGGCGCCCCGGTCCGCAGGCCGGCCTCGTGCCCCTCGGCGCCGCTCACGTGCACGTCCTGCGGCACGCGGACGCTCATGCCGCCCATGTTCACCGAGAGATTCACTTCGCAGTCGCGGACCCAGCGGCCTTCGAGGCCCAGGTCGGCGCCGCCCATGCGGCAATGCACGTCCAGCCGGCGCGGGCTGGCGTTGCCCAGGCGCGAGGCCTCGAAGCCTCCCATCGATCCCCGGATCGACAGGCTCTCGGCGGGCTCGCGCAGGGGCTCGCTCACGTCGAACTCGAAACCGCCCTTGCGGTAGACGACATCGACCTCGGTGATCCAGAGGCCGCCGATGTCGGACTCGAAGCCGCCCTCCTCGACCCGGATCTCCAGGGCGATGGGCACCTCCGGCGGCAGGTAGACGTGGACGTAGGTTTCGTGGTCCGCGCCCATCAGGGCCTGGAACAGGGCCTGCAGCCCGGGCACGGTGCGCTGGAAATCGATGCTGTAGACCCAGCTCCCGTCGGCGTTGCGCTCGAGGGTGTCCAGCAGGGCGTAGGCCTGCCTGTCGTAGTGGGCCTCCACGCGGAGGCCTTCGCCGGGCGGCGAGGGTGCGATGCGGAACTCGCCCTGCCCCAGTTCAAGGACCACGCGCCCGGCCGCCGGCGTCGTCTGCGCGACGACGTCGCGGGTCATGGGGGCATAGGTCTCATCGGAGATCTCCTGGTCGCCCACGCTGCGCCAGGCCAGCAGGGCGGAGATGCCCGCGAAGAGCAGGCCGAAGACCAGGACGCCCAGACAGCCCAAGAGGCAGGATTTCATGAAACCCGGTTTGCGACCCATGACGTGCACGACCCTTTCGTTGGGAACGACCCGGCCAGGGTAGCAGATCGCGCCGCGGGGCGCCGCATCGGAAGACCGCGGCCGGGTCAGGCGTCGCGGCCGGCGGCGTAGGCCAGGACCTTCCGCACGAAGTCCTCGCGCGTGGCGGGATCGGCGAGCCGTCCTTCCTCCTCCACCGGCAGCAGGGGGATCGCCCGGGTGAGGGCGGCGGCGAAGAGTCCACGGCCGTCGAGCGTGACCCGGCCGTCGTCCCCCCGCACCTCGACACCGCAGACCCCGCAGCTGGGCGAGTTCCTCTTTAAGACGAAGCCGCAGAGGTCGAGCCCGGCCAGCTCGCGCACGCGGCGCTGCGCGAAGTCGTTCATGCGCGCGGTCCAGTCGGCGCCCGTGCCGGGGGCGATCATGCGCGGCGCGGCGGCGGCACCCTCGAGGCGGACCGTCTCGCGCGGCGTGCCCATGCCCACCTCCGCCTCGGGGCAGACCGGCACCAGCTCGAAGCGTCCGGCGAGCTCGCCGGTCACGTACGGGTCGAGCTTGTGCCCGCCGTCGTAACGGACCTTCTCGCCCACCAGACAGGCGCTGACGCCGATGCGGATCCTGCTCTCGCTCACCCTCTCACCTCCCCGGACGTGTGCGCTCGGCACCCGGGACTGTACGCGCCGAAGGACCATGCGTCCACGAGGCGTTGGCGCGGAGGCCCGGAGCCGGGCCCGTACGGCACGGTGTTAATCCTACGATCACGCTGCGTTTTCGGGATTCCCGGATGCGGCTATGGTATAGCCGTTGGAGGTCACATGCTCAAAGGAGGCGGAGATGGCCGACAAGCAGGACGGATGCGTCAAGCCGGCCGCCGGGCCACTGACCGCGGCGGAGACCGATGGCGCCGAGATGGGGTCAGACGCAAAGGAGACGATGATGACGGTCGCACGCGTTGGACGAGGAGCTCCCGATTTCGAGGCTACGGCCTACATCCCCGCCAGCGGGGATTTCCAGCCCGTGAAGCTCTCCGACTACCGAGGCAAGTGGATCACGCTCTGCTTCTACCCGGGCGACTTCACCTTCGTCTGACCCACCGAACTGGCGGCGGTCGCCGCCATGCACGACGAACTGAAGGCGCTCGACGTGGTCGTCCTGGCCATGAGCACCGACAGTCGTTTCACCCACAAGATCTGGCAGGAGCAGGAGCTGTCGAAGATGGTCGACGGCGGCGTGCCCTTCCCCATGCTCTCCGACGCCGGCGGCCGCATTGGCGCCGTGTACGGCGTCTACGACGAGGCCGCGGGCGTCGACATACGCGGCCGCTTCATCATCGACCCCGACTTCGTGATCCGGGCGATGGAGGTGCTCACCCCCGAGGTCGGCCGCAACCCCCGCGAGCTCAAGAGGCAGATCCTGGCCTTCCAGCACGTGGTCGCCACCGGCGAGGTCACCCCCTCGGGCTGGGAGCCGGGCGATACGACCCTCACGCCCGGCCCCGCCCTGGTGGGCAAGGTCTGGGAGCAGTGGAAACCCTGATCCGCAACGCCGACGCCCCCGGATGTGCTTCGCGCCGCATCCGGGGGCGATCCGGGCCGAGGCGACCTTTCCTCAGCGATGGAGGTTCTTCACGTCGCCCCAGGTCGATCGTATCCTGTTGTCGGCATGAAAGCAGCGCGGGATCCCCATGGTGCCCGTTCGGCTCCGATGGGGGAGTCGCCCGTTGCATCGTGTGCGGGCGGTTCGTAAATATACGGGGCTTCAGACGGTCAGAAGAGGACCTCGAATGACTCGCCGGGCTTCACGGCCAGGTCGTCGGGCAGCGGGATGCACACGGCCCGACCCCAGAGCGAGGGCCCGTTCGCGGTCTGGAACCGATCCGGCAACAGGCGCAGCCCGGCGTCCAGAGAGGCTACACGGACCTGCAGGCGACGGCCGCGGCGGGCGATCCGCCTCACCTGGACCTCGTCCCCCGGCGTCACGTCGAGGCAGCGTTCCTCGGGCAGGAAGGCGACCACTTCCCGGGACCGCGGCTCCACGATGGACACGATCGTCTGCCCGGCGTCGACCCACTCCCCCGGGTTACGCAGCACATCCGCCACGACACCGTCGGCCGGCGACCTGACCTGCATACCGGCGAGCGCCATGTTCACCTTCTCGATACGCACTTCCTGCACGTCGACGGCGAATTCCAGGGGTTCCAGGAGGGCCGCGAGTTCGGGCGGCCGGGCTGCCTGGGAGTCGAGCAGGGTGTCGCGCCTGGCCAGCGCGTTCGCGTACCTCCGCGCCAGGATCTCGACCAGGTCGGACCGCTCGGCCACACCGGCCCGCAGGGCCTCGCAAGCGATGCGATCCACATCGAACTGTTCGCCGCTCGTCAGTTCCTCGGCGTGGAGCCGACGGGTGCGTTCGAGGGCGAGTTCCAATCCCTGGAGTTCGATGCGGTCCTCGGCCAGGTCAGCCAGTTTCTCCAGGAAATCCACGTGCGCGCTCTCCACGTCCCGCGCGAAGCGCCGCAGGTCGGTCTGGCGCGCGAGTCGTTCGCCCGAAGCGTCCGAACTCAGCAATTCGGTTTCCCGGCCCAGTTCTCCGGCGATCCTCCTCAGCTCCAGCCGTGCCTCCTGCAGCTCGAGCAGCAGCGCCTCCGGGTTCAGGGACGCGACCAGTTGTCCGCGGGTGACCTCCTGGTTCCGCGAGACGTACAGATCGTCAAGACGGCCCGCGGACGTCGCCGTCAATTCGTACCGGATCTCCGCGGCGTAGCCGACGACATAGATCCCCGACTCCCGCCTGGCATAGAGAACCAGGGCGGCCGACAGCGCCGCCAACCAGACCAGCAGCGTCCGATGCCGCAGCAGGCGAGACTTCAGTCCGCGGCGAATCGTCACGACCGTCACGGCATCGCCTCCTCGTCCCGCATCAGCAACGAGATCCGGCTCACGTCTTCGAGGCCTTCGATCTCCGCGACGAGTTGCGTACCGTTGCGGGCATCGCTCATCTTGACCTGGTAGGAGAGCTCCAGGGCGACACCCGGTTCGGCTTCGCGCGCGTGCAGCAGGCTGAATTCGTCGCAGTAGCGGGCGAGCACCTCGCGCACGGCCAGTTCCCGGGTCCCGCCGCAGGGCAACCTGAAGCGCAGGAGCCCGTCGTGGTCCAGGCGGGCCCCGAACCTGGTCGCCGCGAGGTAGTGGAACCCGAGGCAGATGACCGCGGTGCCCACCGCGCCGGCCATGATGTTACCCGTGCCGGTCGCGATGCCGATGGCCACGGCCAGGAAGAGGAAGACCGTGTCCCGGGCGTCCTTGACCGGCGTCCGGAAGCGGATGAGGGCCAGGGCGCCGAAGAGCCCGAAGGCGCGCGCGACGTTGTTGCCGACGATCATCATCACCAGCGACACGATCAGGGCGAGGATGATCAGCGCCTGGGCCAGCGAGGCCGAGTAGGAGATGCCGCGATGGGTCCTGACGTAGACCCACGACACCGCGTGCCCGAGCACGAAGCTGGCCGACAGGCAAAGCAGCACGTCCTCCACGGTGAGCGCGCCCGTCCCTTCCCGGTATCCCATCAGGCCGTCCAGCAGCGATCCCATGACCTCATCATCTCCCGCGGAAAGGTACGGCCCAGGCTTCGCTCGCGGGCAGGGTCCAGGCGTCCAGGCCCCTCAGCACCGCGTTGCAGTATTTCGAGTACGACCGCCGCTGGAGCTCGTGGCGCTGGACGAGTCGGCTCATCCAGGCCGGAAAGGATCCGGTGAACTTGAGCTCCAGGATCACGCCCCGCGTCTCGAGAGGACGCCAGTCGCACGCCGGCAGCCGGCAGTCCGGGCCCGAGGAGGGGGCGCAGACGAGATCGCGGTCCAGCGTGACGCGCAAGTTCGGATCGTGGGCGCCCACGTAGGCCTCTCGTCTGTACTTGACCCAGATCACCGGCTGCGCGAGCCAGCGCGCCGTCCAGGCGACGAACTCCTCGAAGCAGGCCAGCTCCTCGCCCGCGAGCCCCGACGTGTCGGGCACGCCGCCCGCGAGCATCACGGCGACGGCGTCGTGGCCGACCCGGGCCCGCCCCTTCAACACGAGGCGGTCGTAGCGCCGCTTGATCTCGAGGAAGGCCGGCGCGTCGTCCCGTTCGCAGTAGCTGCGGATGCGCAGCTTGAGGCGCCTCTTGAGACCCTCCCGCGTCTCCCGGAACAGCCGCAGGTCGGGCGCGTCCAGATAGACGCTGGCGATGTCGTAGCTGCGGTCGGGGCTGCCGAGCGCGTAGGGATCCACGTCCACGAAGGGGCGGATGCTGTTCGCGATCTCACCGGCCAGGGTCTCGCTCACGAGGTACTTGCACTCGTACCTGCGGTAGCGGAAGCCCCTGCTGCAGCCGACGTTGCTCCAGCTCTTCATGACGATCCATCCAGTCCCAGGGGTCAGCGGACCAGGGTCAGCCTGCCCGTGCGGATCTCGTCCCCGCAGACCAGGCGCGAATAGTAGGCGCCGGACGTCACCGGCCGGCCCGCGTCGTCGCGGCCGTCCCAGACGACCTCGTGCTCTCCCGCGGGCAGGAGCTCGTCCTTCAGGACCGTCACCCACCGCCCCTTGGCGTCGAAGATCTCCAGCCGCGCGTGCCCTTCGCGCGGGATCTCGAAGCGCAGCGTCGTCTGCGGGTTGAAGGGATTGGGATAGTTGGGCCGGAGTCGCAGCAAGCCGGTTTCGAGCGGCGGCGTGGCCGTCGAGCCGTCGTTGCTCGCGCCGGGGGTCGGCTCGACGAAGGTGGTCCAGGTCGCCCCGCCGTCCGTCTCTCGGCCCTCGCTGACGTTGGCGGTCTGCGCGCCGAAGACGCGGCTGTCGATGAGTTCGTTGCCGGCGGCCAGGCGGCCGAACAACCCGATCTCCTCGCCGTCGGCGCTGAGCTTGAACGATGTGTGGAGCGGACCGTCCCCCTCGTCGTTGTCGCACCAGACCAGCAGGAAGGACCCGGCTCCGAGCAGGACGTCGGGGAACGCCCACTGCGTCGTGAGCGTCAGATCGTCCGTCAGGAACAGACCGCCCATCTCGATCGCGTCGGGGCCGGGATTGTAGATCTCGACCCAGTCCTCGTACGAGCCGGCTTCGTCCTGGATGCCGGCGTTGTTCTGGGCCACGAACTCGTTGATGTAGAGAACCACGGTCTCCGGCGCCTCCGGGTTCTGGTTCTCGGCCCCGGGCGTGGCCAGCGACAGCATGGACCAGTCGCCGGTGCCGTCGGGCCAGCGACCCCAGGGGACGTCGTTGCCCAGCGCCGGGAAGGTCACCTGGTCGACGATCACCGCGCCGTCGGTCAGGAAGATCTGCTCGCCGTCGCCGTCGAGCTTGAAGGGGGCGTGCAGGTCGCCTTCGAAGGGTTCCTCGTCGGCCCACACCACCAGGCACTCGCCGGGCGCGAGGGACACGCTCGGGAACACGAAGTCCGGCGTTCCCTCCAGGTGGTCGGTCAGTCCCAGGCCGCCCAGGTTCACGCTGGCGGCGCCGGTGTTGGTGATCTCGATCCAGTCGTCGTAGTCGCCGGCCCCGTCGGCCAGGGTGGCGTTGTTCCTGGACATCACCTCGTTCAGGACCAGGCCCTCGATCGGCGTCCAGCCCCCGATCACGGTCGACAGGTAGGCATGCCGTGCGTTGATGAAGGTCTGCAGCGCGGGAATGACGCGCCCCGGCGGCGGCCCGCCCGAGGCGTAGACGTTCGAGGTCATGCAGTTCTCGAATTCGGAGGTCGAGAACATGTCGTTGGGATCGGCATAGACATAGCTGCGGATCAGGTTGCGCAGTTCCTCCATGCGGGCCACCAGGGTGGTCGGGTCGGCGGCGCCGGCCATCAGCTTCTTCATGTGGCCGAGATAGACGTCCTGGTAGGCGGGAACCTGATACAGCCGCTCGGCCAGGGGGCGATCCTCGCCGAACTGCGGGTTCGTCCAGTAGGGGCTCAGCTGCTGGAGCTGGGTCGTGGACAGCTGGTACATGTTGAAGATGCCCCACGCCTCGTTCTGGTCCCACTTGGTGAAGACGAAGCGGTCGTCCAGCTCGCGGTGGTAGAAGTAGTAGTTGGCGCAGCGGCCGACGTAGCTGTCCAGGTTGACGATGAAGTTGTCGATGGCCAGCATGGCCAGGGCCGAGTTGACGTCGAGCCGGTTGTGCAGGCTGTCGGGCATGGCCGAGATGGACGTGTTGTTGAGGTTGTCGACGAAGTCCACCAGGTCGGACCAGTCGTTGACGAGCTCGTTGGTCTTCAGCTCGTAGGAGTCGTAGTAGCTGGACTCGCTGGCGCCCAGGTATTCGAGCGTGCCGACGGGTTCTCCCTTCCACAGGTTGCCGTCCTCGCCGGATCCGTAGCGGCTCTCGATGAACTCCTGGTCCTGCTGTTCGACCAGCAGGTAGAGGCCCCAGTAGCTGCCGTTGATGTAGAGGGCGGCGTAGTTGGTGCGGCAGGCCGCCATGCCCATGGCCTCGCAGAGTTCGTAGGCGGCCTTCTCGCGCACGTAGCTCGGATCGAGGTAGCAGTTGTTCAGGCTGAACTTGTCCAGGCCGTAGACCTCCTGCCCGGGCACGAACTCGTCGATGTCCAGCTTGAAGGACTTCTTGAGGCCGTAGTAGCCCCAGTAGCTGCTGTTGCCCTTGAAGCGCACGCCGATGGTGATGTTCGTCGATTCCCAGCCGAAGGTGGCCTCGATGTAGGGCGGATCCTCGAGCTCGAAGTTGTCCGTCAGCTGGTCCCACCAGTCCGGTTGGGCGAAGGTCAGGTGGATCTCGTGGACCGCGTCGCCGTCGAAGAGCGGGTGGTCCGCCGGGACCAGCGCGGCGCCGACGGGCAGCGCGAAGAGGATCGAGACCAGCAGGGCCAACCCGGTCCCGATGCCGGAGGCGTGTCGATGCAGAGTCATGGTGAACTCCTCATTTGGTTAACGTGATCTTCTCGACGACGAGCCGCGGATGCCGGTGCCCATCATCTTCACGCTCATCTTCGTTCCACTTCACCCGGGAATCGCCGTCCGGTGCGGTGCAGGCGATGTCATGCACAACCCAACCCGCCGGTCCGGAAATCCTTTCGCGGTTTTTTCACATTTCCGACAGCGATCTTTGACGCCCCCCGCGTCACGCCGTAGGATCTCGAGGCGCAGACTGATATTCTCCGAAAGGAATCCCCGGCTCGACGGTTGGGGTGGAACGAGAGCATGACCGGCACGACGGACGACCAACTGATGGTCCGCGCTGCGGACGGCGACGAAACGGCCCTGCAGCTGCTGGTCGAGCGCTGGGAGCGACCCGTGTTCGCCTTTCTGGTGCGGATGCTGGGGTCGCCGGAGGAGGCGGAGGACCTGTGCCAGGACACCTTCATGCGCATGATCGGCGCGGCGGGGACGTACCGCCCCGATGGCAAGTTCCGGAGCTGGCTCTTCCGGATCGCCGGCAACCTGGCGCGCAGCCGCCTGCGGCGCCGCAAGCTCCTGCGCTGGCTGCCGCTGGCGGGCGAGCACCAGGAGACGCCGGCCGCGGGGCCCGATCCGCTGAGCGAGCTCGAGAGCGGCGAGACGCGGGCGCGGGTGCGCGCCGCCGTCTCGCACCTGCCCGAACGGCAGCGCGAGGCCCTGATCCTCAAGCAGTACCACGACCTGAGCTACCAGGAG
>JACKQG010004357.1_pt1 | contig 16480 bp, 17 predicted proteins | sample 8237621 | NCBI WGS metagenome assembly JACKQG01 (sample SAMN15677084, study PRJNA649215) | marine metagenome | biome: marine; feature: Black Sea; material: saline water; isolation source: suspended particulate matter (SPM) from the Black Sea western gyre | collected 2013-06-09/2013-06-10 | depth...
TTACAAAATTTTGCTTGGAATTTTTAGAAAAGAGTCGCTTAAGTTGTCTTGACCCATATTTAATATAAACCGGATCTTTATAACTACCAATTCGATGTTTTCTTAATAGAATTCGTATTGATTCATAATCTAGTGGTGCAATCCACTGATTGGTTTGATCACTATATTTATAGTCCAACAGATAGTGCTTTACTTTTTTTGTTAAAGCTGCATTCGTATGTTTTAAGGATGAAAAAGCCCATTCCGGCGCCAAATTGGTACTCAATAAATAAGGAAAATTCTGCTTGTCCGCTAGCACTTTAATTTGTGTTAGATCAATCTTGCCTTGGTGAATCATTGATTCAATCACTCCTGTACGCACTGCACCAGCATCCATCGAACCACCCACTACCGCATTAACAATATTATCTTGAGTGCCTAAAAAATCAATCTTTGAAAAGTCTTGATAAGGCTTGACACCTTGCTCTGTCATGTAATCTAGCGCCAACACCCAGCCACCTAACCGTCTAGGGGTTGATGCGGCAAAACTATTACCTTTTAATGATTCAATATTGTTGATAGCATGATTTTCAGATGAAGTAAAGATAACACTACCCAGCTGATTAACGCCCGATTGATCATTTTTTGTTAGCTCAATATTTGTATCATACAAACGATTCAATTCAATGGTTGTAATCGGCTGGGTAATCACATAATCAACTTTTTGATTATCAACCATTTGATACAGCAATGAATCATCTGGCGTATCAATCACAACAATGTTGAAGTTAACATTAGGAATTCTTTGAGTTAAATAATCAGCTGTTTGTTGCCATTGTTGATAAGCAACACCCTTGTCTAGAAAGGATTGAATTGCAATGGTAATTTCAGTTGGCTGCTTCGCAGACTGAACACTAACTGATGTCAGTGCGATTAATAAGAAAAAAAATGTATGTCTAAGCCAAGCCATAACTCATTTTAACAGTTGAGCTCGCACTCACCCATTAAGGTAAACCATATAAATGAGCACTTAAAAATTTTATAAATTTTTAAAATTAATCAACATTTAGCGAAAAATAGACACTTTTAAGCTAAAATTCACTAATTTTAAGCACTTATATCGATTATTTATCAAAATCTAGGAAATAATGAAAATGGCTAATTTTTCTCACCAACACTCAAAACAACCAGTTTGCTTGTATTAATTAGCTTTGCATAGGCTTTTTGCACCTTTTTGGTGTCAATTTTTTCAATTTTGGCAATAAAATCATTCAAAAAAGTGAGTGGCAAGTCATAAAAGCCAATAATTGAGAGATAAGTTAGGATATTAAGGTTACTTGCAGTCTCTAAAGCAAATCCACCAATGATATTATCCTTGCCATCTTGGAGTTTTTGCGCATCAATTGGATTATTTACGAAATTTTTAAGCGTTGTTAATACAATATTTTTAGCCTGCTGAGTTTGAGAATTTTTGGTTTGCAATTTAATTAAAAAATAACCGTTTGACTTCATCTTAGTTAGGCGGCTTGATACCGAATACGCCAGACCATTTTTTTCACGAATCTCATCACTTAGTATTGAGGTTAATCCACTACCGCCTAAAATATGATTACCTAAGTACAGTGCATGATAATCAGGATGTGAGCGATTAACCCCTGTCTGACCAATAAGCAGATGTGTTTGTTTGGATGGGAAATCAATATGCAACCGTTGAGATTGAGCAAGTGGCGTGACCACCGGATTAATTTTAGCTTTTTGCCCACCGTTCAATCCATGAGAGATTTGACGTGCAATCTGCTTGGCTTGCACCTTGCTAATGTCACCCACCAGAGCGATGGTTAAATTTTTCGCCACATAATATTGACGATAAAATGCTTGTAAATCTTGAAGTCGAATAGTATCAATACTTTCTTTGTTGCCAATTTTTGCGTGTGCATACGCATGCTCAGCAAACACTAATTCGTTAAACTTTAAACTGGCTACTTGACCAGGGCTTTGTTTAGCTGACTCTATCGATTGATGAGTTTGCTTTTTTTCCCGAGTGAGATACGCTTGTTGAAACTCGACTCGACTCACCACGTCGCTAAATAACGACAATGAACCTCTAAGCACATCCTTTTTGGTTAAGCTACGCATTGAAATAATAGCCATGTCTTTTAAACTGGCTGTTGAAAATTCACTGCCTAACGACTCAAACCCATTAATAATTTGCTCTTCAGTTAGTTGGTCAGTCGCTGTGCCAATTAAGGTATTGGTTAGCGTGGCTAAGCCGTGTTGATCACCATCTCGACTACTGGCTGCATCAAAGTTAAGTTGCACATCGAGCATTGGCAAGCCTTTGGTTTGGGTAAATAATACTTTAGCACCTTCAGGCGTTTGCCACCGATCAATGTTAAGCTGCGCTTGGGCGCTGCTAATTAATAACATAAATAGTAATAAAAATTTCATCATAACGCTTGAGGAATTAATTCAACCTGATTCATTTGCTCAAAATTTAAAAACATGTTAGCAACTTTTGATAAGTCTTTACCTACTATTTCGTTCATTTTATCTACATATTCAAACATTTTATCAACACCCAATTCCACAGTTTCAAGCATGCCTAAATAATAAGATTGAGTGGATATTTGATCTTGTTCAAAAACAAAATTAGCCTCTAGTTGCGCTTTGGTTCGTCTTATTTCATCGGTTAACAACTCAGGTCTATTAATCAACGCTGTCACCTGTTGTTTAATGGCGTTAATAACTGTATTGTTTTCAAGCCCTTGAGCTGGAATAAAACTAATAGTAAATTGTGTCTGATACTTATCATACAATCGATAACCAACACTGATACTACTGGCGATTTGACGATCTCGAATCAATGTTTTTGACAAGCCATTATCTAACACGTAAGACAACATTTCTAACTGATACGCCTGAGATTTGTCTTGCGCACTGTTTAAACTTGGCACATGAAAAGCCATAGTAACCAAGGGTAGTTTTGCTTTTAATTTAAGCTGTCTGTGTTGCTGGGTTAGGGCAATTGGCGGCTTATCTTTAAGTTGGCTGATCTTCGGATTAAACGCATACGCTGAAAAATACTGCTTTGCATAAGCAACTACTTGAGCTGGATCTACATCGCCCACCACAACCAGGGTGGCATTATTTGGCGCGTAATAGGTTTCGTACCAATCTCTTAGATCGTTTAATTGATAAGATTCAATATCCGCTTGAAAACCGATGACTGGCGCATGATAAGCGCCCGATTCACCATAAGAAATCAAACGCAGCTGCTCAAACACTTTAGCATTAGGATTATCTTCAACGCGCATGCGCCTTTCCTCAATTACCACCTGCCTTTCTTTTTCCAATTCTCGGCTAGAAAAAGTTAAGTTACGCATGCGATCTGCTTCCATTTTTATCGCCAACTCTAATTTTGAGTTATGCATTTTTTGATAATAAGCGGTGTAGTCTTTTGAGGTGAATGCGTTTTCAGCGCCGCCATTTTTGGCAATAATGCGTGAAAATTCACCCACTGGATATTTGCGCGTCCCCTTAAACATCATATGCTCAAGCATGTGAGAAATGCCAGTATTAGGTCTGGATTCGTTACTGGCGCCAACCTTGTACCAGAGTTGAGAGATAAATACTGGCGCCCGATCATCTACCTTGACAATAATTTTAAGCCCATTGTCCAGACTGGCTTGGGTAATACCGTTATGAGCTTTGTTAGAAACGCCAGCATTAGAGTTTGAAAATGCATTGGCACTGAAAAAAAAGGCTAGTAAAATTAGAATCTTCATTATGCAACCATTATAGCGAGAAGCCTTGTTTAGTTTTTTCAAAAAAGACAAATCTACTGAGACAGAAAAACCTCAATCTCTCAAACAGAGATTGTTTAAATCACGCAAAAAGTTAGGCTCAGGATTGGCCTCGCTACTCTTAGGTAAAAAATCTATCGATGACGATTTACTCGATGAGCTAGAAATGTTGCTTATTACTGCTGATATCGGCATTAGTACCACTGATAAAGTTTTAGAATCGGTTCGAAAAAATGCCTCACGAAAAATCCTTAAAGATTCAGATGGGGTTTATGATTTTCTCAAATCTGAATTGGCCAAACTACTCATTGAGGACAACCAGCTCAATACCGAGATTAATGAAACTTATGTTATTTTGGTGGTAGGTGTCAATGGCGCAGGAAAAACTACCACCATTGGTAAGCTTGCTAAACGTTTCCAATCTGAGGGTAAATCAGTGATGCTGGCAGCAGGTGACACCTTTAGAGCAGCTGCAGTGGAGCAACTTAAAGTCTGGGGTGAGCGTAATGATATTGCGGTGGTCGCCCAGTCAACCGGTGCCGATGCGGCTAGTGTTATTTTTGATGCTTACCAATCAGCCCAAGCCAAAAATATTGACATTTTGATTGCTGATACCGCCGGCCGATTACACACGCAAGGCAACCTCATGCAGGAGCTTGAAAAAATCAAACGTGTTATTACTAAGCAAAATGAGGTGGCACCACATGAAATTATGCTGGTAATTGATGGCGGCGCAGGGCAAAATGCGGTTAATCAAGCTAAAGAATTTAATAAGGCGGTTAAATTAAGTGGCCTAAGTATTACTAAGTTAGATGGCACTGCCAAAGGTGGCGTGTTATTTGCAATCTCTGATGAGCTTAAACTTCCGATTCGATTTATCGGTGTCGGCGAAGGTATTGATGACCTTAAACCTTTTAACGGAAAAGAATTTATTGACGCTCTGTTTGACTAGCCAATAGTTGGAAAAATACACAGTTGCTTATCACATAAACTACTGTTATCATTTGCTTCAAGCGTTTAATACGCAATTACTTGAGGAGTAATCAAATGCGAATTTTTTTTATACTTGCCTTGTTGGCAATAACCAATCCTATTCATGCGTCAGAGGCGCTATTTGATCAGCACTTTAACGATTATTCAGAAAATTTAGACGATGCCAACGATGCCAACAAAGATGGCATTTTTGTTTTCTTTTTCATGGATGACTGTCCTTTTTGCCAAAAAATGGAGCGTCAAGTACTTAATCAAGAATCAGTCATTAGCTACTTTAAAACACATTTTTTAAATTATAAAATTAATACCGACTCTGACCTTGAATTAGTTGATTTTGACGGCAATGATACGGTTGAACGAGTCTTTGCAAAACGCCATAATCGAATTGGCGCGACGCCCGTTTTGGCTTTTTTTGATTTAAACGGCAAACGCGTTGTAAGACGAACTGGCTTTGCTAGCGAAAAAGAGTTTTTGCTACTGGGCAAGTACATGGCTGAGAAAGCCTACCTGGAAGAGAATTTTGTACGCTATAAACGTAAACATCGATGAAAATCATACCACTAATACTACTCACCATTGGTAGCGCTTGGGCACAAGAATTACCAAACCCACTGAGACTTGATCAAGCTTTGGCTTTAGCCAGCAAAGATAACTTATCTCAACAACAGCAACAATTGGACATTAGCCATGCCCAATTACAGCTAGATAGTTTAGACAATCTATACAACACCAACGCAACGCTTGATCTGAGTTTAGCCAGTCGCAGTGATTATGGTGCTGGCACAAACAACTCTCATGCTTTTATTTATCTGAAAAAAACTTTATTTGACCAACAAATTGAAATCAACAAACAAGCGCAACTCAATCAACTGAGTGATAAAACTTCGCAACTAACCCAATTACAACATGAAAAGCATATTGATATTATGCGTGGTTTTTTTGATGTGGTTTTAGCCGACATGGCTTATGAAACAGCTTTAGAGAAACTAGCTATGAGCGCCATTCGTGAAGGGCGAGTTAAAGATGATTATGATATTGGGCATGCCTCAGAAGTAGCGTTACTGGAAAAGCAAACCAATACACAGCTCAGCCAAATTGAGCGACTTAAAGCTGAATCAATACAAATTCAAAGTCGCGCAATCTTGGCGCAACTGCTTGATCTTGATTATGATCAACGCCCAGATGACGTTATTAAGCCAAGCTACAGCCATCTGTTTAAAAAGCCGTTAGCTGAATTTGAAGTGTACCAAGCAAAGCTAGGTAACAATCTTAAACTCAAACAATTGCAACAATCCTTACTAGCACTTAATACGCAGATTTCACAAGAAAAAGACAACTTGGGCATTGTGCTGAGCTCCAATGCTCGATTAGGTGACCAAGCTTATCAACAAGATAAAAATGGTCATTGGCGTGTAGGCCTTAATCTATCTATGCCTTTTGGTAGTGACGCCAAACAAGCCAACAAGATAACCAATTTACAAATAAAAGCTAAACAATTAAAACTCGACATAAAACAACATCAGCACACCATTCAAGCACAGGCACTTGAATATTACTTCACCCTTAAATCACTTGAACAAATTCAAAAAGCCCTACTCATTGAGCTTGATTATCGTGATTTATATTTAGAAAAAGCGCGTGCTGACTACGAAATGGAAATTAAAAGCGACATTGGTAACGCCATGACTAACTACACTAATAGCGAACGCAAGCTTGCTGAGAACGAATTTAACTACGTCATCACACTAAAACAATTACATCATCTCATTGGAGGCAATTATGAAATTTAAGTACTGGTTGGTAGCTGGACTGTTAGCATCAAATACAGCTTTTTCACTAGACATATACCCTCAGGTTAGCGCCACTATCATTAAGATAAAATCTATTGGTGAACCTGTTAGTAAAGGTGATGTTGTTGTACAGTTTGATAACAGGCAAGCCAAACTAAAACTACAACACTTGCAAACCTTACAACAAATCAAACAACAAGCGTTTGATGATGCACAACTTGAATTGAAGCAAACACAGGAATTGTATGAGCGTATGGTAGCTTCACATCGCGATCTAGATAAGGCTCAAATGCAGTTCAACGAAAATAAACGTGAGCTTGACGCTCACAATATCACCATCAAAATTCAAGAAATTGAACTTGAAAAATACACCATCATTTCACCCATCACAGGCACCATTGAGGCGGTACCTAACATGAGAAATGCAACCAATCATTTTTCTGCCAAACCATTATTAACCATTCAATAGCAATCGAATTAAGCCAGCACTAGTCAGCACTACCAATGACCAACTTACCGAGCATATCGCCCTGTTCAATCAAAACATGCGCTTGGGTAATGGTTTCAACACTGATCGGACTTAAACATTGCGTTAAGGGCGACATTAATACACCTTCATCAACCAATTGAGCAACTGTATTGAGCAACCTATGCTGCTCAATCATATCATCAGTTTGAAACATAGCACGGGTGAACATCATTTCCCACACTAGCGTAATACTTTTAGCTTTTAATAAATTAAGATCGTATGGCTCACGTGCATTCGCAAGCAAGCAAATACTACCTTGTGGATTAATAATCTCTAGCATTGACTCGAAATAGTCATCGGGTACGCCCATGCATAAAATATAGTCTGGATTTGGTAAAGACTGTTGTTTAAATTGTTCAGCTAGATTTTGATGATCCAAAACAACATCTACACCCATCTTTATACACCAATCTTTTGATTCTGCTCGTGAGGCGGTGGCAACAATATTCATGCCAATAACTTTCTTGGCAAACTGAATGGCCATTGAACCAACACCGCCAGCTGCGCCAATTAATAACAGGGTTTTACCTTTGTCAGCTTGGGTAATTTTTAAACGATCAAATAACGATTCCCAAGCGGTAATACTAGTAAGCGGCAAAGCAGCGGCCTGTGAAAAATCAAGCGTTGTTGGCTTAAGGGCAACAATACGCTCATCAACCAGTTGATGTGTTGCATTGGAGCCATCGCGAGTAATATCGCCTGCATAATATACTTCATCGCCCACCTTGAAGAAGCTAACTTGATCGCCCACTGAACGCACAACGCCAGCGCAATCAAAGCCTAAAATTTTAGGACTAGATGCATCAACAACAGTCTGCTTAACTTTACTGTCAATTGGATTAATAGAGATAGCTTTAACTTCAATGAGTAAATCACGACCTTGAGGCTTGTTAAGAGAATGTTCAAACTCAACAAATGACTTGCCATTGTAGCCAATTGCTTGCATATTATCGGCGTGTATTGCGCTCAATACGGAGCATGGCTAACATCATCACAAACATAATGAAAAAACCCAGAGCCATAGCAGCCATTGATAATGAAATAAAGCCAGTCATCTGGTCTTCTCTAGCAGAGCCAATTCTCATCAGATTTTGTTGGGTTTGTTGATCAACTTGGCGAGCAAATTCTTGATCATGCCAATGTAGAAAATCATCGATATCAACTTGATTGCCGCCCACATTAACTAATTGTTTGGTTAGCTTGTCTAAGGATTTTACATAACTTAAGCGTAATGGCTGTGGATAGTCATTTGACTTAATTTTAATCATTACCTTAATCTTAAACTGCAGATCAGCCTGATTAATCACCCCTTCTGGCAAGGCTTGCAAGTTGGCAATAATACGCTCAACATGAGCATCAAACTCGTTAGTAAAGATTGGCTGAATGGTATTTTGAACTGTGGCGGTAACATCATTAGATTGGCTAATGTTTAAACTAATCGGGTTTTGATATTTAGCCAATTCAACAACTGGCGGCTTAATTTCATCGGTGGCTCGACTGCTGATTTTTTCATAGCCAAACATAGCAAGAAACACAATCAATACCAATGAAGTTAATGCGAATAAAAATCCTAATTTATGGACAATGCTATAAAACCCTCTTTCAATAATATTACTCATCTATTCGCCTTTTAAAATAGTTTTAGCGCCTTGCGCAATCAACTCATCAGCCAATGCTACACCCAATGTTTCAGCTTCATAAACCGTGCCAGAAACCTGGTGTTTTAAAATAACACCGGAATCTACATTACCCACCAAGCCTGTTAGTGTTAACTGGTTATCTTCAATGGTTGCATAACCAGCAATTGGTACCGAGCAACCACCTTCTAGACGCGCATTCATTGCACGTTCGCTTGTGACTCGATAAGTAGTTTGTTCATCAATTAATGGTTTGATTAGCTCAAGCACTGCTTGATCATTTTCACGTATTTCGATTCCCACTGCGCCTTGACCTACAGCCGGTAACGACTCTAGCGCCGGGATTTGTTGCTTAATACGATCTTCAAAGTTGAGTCGAATCAGCCCGGCACAAGCCAAAATAATCGCGTCATACTCACCATCATCAAGCTTTTTAAGGCGCGTATTTACATTGCCACGCAAATCTAAGATTTTTAAATCAGGGCGTCTGGCTTTAAGCTGAACAATACGCCTCATGGAACAAGTGCCTACTTTAGCACCTTGCGGTAAATCATCAATATTGTCATAATGGTTTGACACAAAAGCATCGAATGGATTCTCACGCTCTAAAATAGCGCCTAATGCAAACCCAGGTGGGATTTCATACGGCACGTCTTTCATAGAATGTACCGCAATATCGGCCACGCCTTCCATCATGCCGACTTCTAACTCTTTGATAAATAAGCCTTTTCCACCAATTTTGGACAATGGCGAATTAAGAATTTGATCACCCTTGGTGGTCATCTTGACTAACTCAACACTCAGCTGCGGGTGTAGCGCTTCAAGTCTGGCTTTTACATGTTCTGCCTGCCAAAGTGCCAAGGGAGATTTTCGAGTTGCAATTTTTAGGGTTTTATTCATGTTTCAAGAAGTTTGTATTAAAATGGTGTTAATGTTTAGATTTTATCTATTAGTCTGTGTCTTTTTGTCAAATTTTGCCCTAGCGCAAGAGCTAACCTTGCCGCCTGCTAAAAATTTCTTTACTGATTCACAAAAAGTTTGGAAAAAGCAAACCCCTATTTTAATAATGTTTTCCATTCCTGATTGTGGATTTTGCAAGAAAGTCAAAGAGGAAGTTATTGGCCCTATGGCTGATTTAAAAGAATACGACAATAAAATTATCATTCGCCACATTAACGCCAATAGTTTTGATGATATTCGTAATTTTTACAATGAAGAGGTTTCACACAATGAATTCGCCTCTCGTAGTGCAGTTAACTTCTTTCCATCGGTATTACTTGTTGACCAATATGGCGTGACTTTAGAAAAAATGATTGGCGTTACCAATGAAGATTACTACTGGACAGATTTAGATGAATTAATCATCTCTGCCACCGACAAACTAACCAACAAAATGAAGGCAAAATTATGAGTGAACAAACTAATCAATCATGGGGCGGGCGCTTTAGTGAGCCTACAGATGAATTCGTTAAAATCTTTGGCGCCTCGGTATTTTTTGACAAAATCTTAGCCCCTTATGACATTGCAGGCTCTAAAGCTCATGCAACCATGTTGCAAGAAGTTGGCTTATTAACCACTGACGAGCAAGCTCAAATCATCAAAGGTCTAGATCAAATTTTAGCCGAAATTGACGCTGGCGAGTTTGAATGGTCTGTAGCACTTGAAGATGTTCATATGAATGTGGAATCACGCCTCACACAACTAATCGGCAACGCTGGCAAAAAACTGCACACCGGTCGCTCTCGTAACGATCAAGTGGCCACAGATATTCGCCTATATTTGCGTGATCAAGTGGATGATATTTTAGCTGAAATCAACCGCCTTCAGCATGCGCTGCTTGATTTAGCCGAACAAGAAGCCAGTACAATTTTGCCTGGCTTTACCCACTTGCAAGCCGCACAGCCGGTTAGCTTTGGTCATCACATGATGGCGTATTTTGAAATGCTAACGCGTGATGCAGAACGCTTGGTTGACACACGCAAACGCATGAACGCCATGCCACTAGGCTCTGCTGCTTTAGCCGGCACCACCTACCCAATTAATCGCGAACGTACTGCAGAGCTATTGGGTTTTGATCGTATTTGCTTAAATTCTTTAGATGGCGTGAGTGATCGCGACTTTGCGATTGAGTTTCTATCAGCAGCCAGCATGATCATGATGCATTTATCGCGTTTTTCAGAGGAGCTTATCTTATGGTCAAGCGCTCAATTTAACTTTATTGAACTGCCTGATAGTTTCTGCACCGGCTCTTCAATCATGCCGCAAAAGAAAAACCCTGATGTACCTGAATTGGTACGTGGAAAAACGGGTCGCGTCTATGGTAACTTAACCTCGATGCTAACCATCATGAAATCTCAGCCCTTGGCTTATAACAAAGACAATCAAGAAGACAAGGAGCCATTATTTGACACGGTAGACACGCTTAAAGCTTGTTTACGTGTATTTGCTGATATGGTGCCAACCATTCAAACGCAGCGTGACACCATGTATAACTCCACTAAAAAAGGCTACACCACAGCCACCGATTTGGCTGACTATTTAGTCAATAAAGGCTTGCCATTTAGAGATGCGCACGAAGTAGTGGGAAAATCAGTTTCTTATGGTATTGAGCATCAAAAAGACTTGGCTGAATTAAGCTTAGAGGAACTGCAAGCGTTTGATGATCGCATTGAAAATGATGTGTTTGATATTCTATCATTAGAAGGCTCTTTAGCGGCGCGTGACCATTTGGGCGCAACCTCACCTAATCAAGTCAAACAAGCCATTAAAACAGCTAGAGCTTCACTCAGCTAATGCGCCTTATCTTTGCAGGAACGCCAGATTTTTCCGTTGGCATTCTGGAGGCGCTTTATCAAGCTGGACATGACATTGTTGGTGTTTACACCCAACCTGATCGCCCCAAAGGGCGTGGACGCGTATTGACCGCTTGTCCGGTTAAAGAAAAGGCCTTGGCGCTTAATCTACCCATCTTTCAGCCTAATAGCTTGAAAGATAGCGAAGCTCAAACTCAACTAAAAAGCCTGCAAGCGGAAGTAATGGTAGTAGTTGCCTATGGTCAATTGTTACCCCTTGAAGTATTAGAAGCGCCTAAATATGGGTGCCTCAATATTCACGCCTCATTACTGCCGCGCTGGCGAGGGGCGGCACCGATTCAGCGTGCTATTATTTCTGGAGACAAGCAAACTGGCATTGGTATCATGCAAATGAATGAAGGTTTGGATACTGGTGATATTCTGCTGGAAAAAATCTGTGATATATCAGACACTGATACGGCACAATCATTACATGACAAATTAGCCGATCTAGGTGCTCAAGGCATTATCGAAGCGCTCGATAACATTGATAGCTTGTCACCTACTGTACAAAATGAATCTGGCGTTACTTATGCAAAAAAACTCTCCAAAAATGAAGCCTGGATTGATTGGACTCAATCAGCCGTAGCAATCAACCAGCAAATTAGAGCCTTTAACCCCTATCCAATTGCTCAAACTAATACAACCAGTGATAAATTTGAATCAAAAATCTTACGTATTTTATCTGCCGATGTTATACACCCGGTGAACGAGTACAAGGGCAAGACCTATAACAAAAAACCTGGTGAAATTATTGAATACAGTAAAGGTGTTTGCCATGTGGCAACTGGCGATGGCGTATTAAGTTTAGAAAAAGTACAATTGGCTGGCAAAAAAGCAGCTAACATTAAAGACTTTACCAATGCCTACCGGCTAACCAAACTAGAATAATATGCCACTTAAACGCACCCTAACCTTACCGCTGCTCGTACTCTACGGGCTGGGTAATATTTTGGGTGCAGGTATTTATGTACTCATTGGTAAAGTCTCTGGCGTTGCAGGGCTATTAACCCCATTATCTTTTTTTGTTGCTTCACTACTTGTCGTTACCACAGCCTTTACCTATAGCGAACTATCGTCGCGCTACCCCGTTAGCGCTGGTGAGGCGGTTTATCTATTTAAAGCCTTTGGCAATAAATACTCCGCACTCATTATCGGGCTCATGATTACCACAACCGGTGTATTATCAGCATCCACCATTACCGTTGGTTTTGTGGGATATTTGCAAATCTTTATAGATATCAACAAATACTTAGCCATCATCCCAATTCTATTATTACTATCTGCTTTAGCAATCTGGGGTATTAAGCAGTCTATCCAAGCAGCGGCATTATTAACCCTGATTGAAATTTCTGGCCTGCTGATTATTATTTGGTTTGGTCGAGACTATCTGCCCAATATTGACACGCAAATTTATATTAATGCGTTTGCATTTAACGACGCAGCTCTTTGGGTAGGTGTATTCGCTGGTGCTTTTTTAGCTTTCTATGCATTTATTGGCTTTGAAGATATGGTGAATGTGGCTGAAGAAGTAAAAAATCCAGAAAAAAACATGCCGAGAGCCATTCTACTGTCACTTGCCATTGCCACTATTATTTACACACTGGTTTCTTTAATTGCTGTTAACACCATTGCCCCGCAAACTTTGGCTGAACATGATGCACCTTTAGCGCTGATCTATCAACAGTTAAGTGGCTTCTCTCCCAACTTGATTGCAGGGATTGGCATGCTAGCAATTATCAATGGCGCACTGATACAGATCATTATGGCGTCTAGAGTTTTGTACGGCATGAGTCGGCAACATTGGCTGCCAGAAGCCCTCAGTAGAGTTAACACCACAACTGGAACGCCAATTTACGCCACGATACTCACAACAGTTATTATTGCTATTCTTGCGCTTTGGTTGCCAATAGTCACACTGGCTGAATTAACCAGTTTGTTTATATTAATTATCTTTTCGCTCATGCATCTAGCGCTAATTAGCATTAAAACCAACAAACAAAGTGTTAGCTCAAACGTTAGGCAGTACCACATAACCATACCCATAGTTGGGCTGGTCACTAATGTAGGATTTGTATTGTTTTATTTAATTAATTGACTTCTAACATCATCGGAAAAATACAGTTTAGCAAGGAACGAACGTAACTTTATTTCCCTCAAGCGCATGTTTTTGTTGAGCTTCTTACCCTGCGCAACAAGAAAGTTTGTTCACATCTTTATCAAAGGTTTGTGCTGCCAGTTTTAAACCTTCAACCATTGTGAGATAAGGAAAAACAGTGTCTCCCAACTCCTTGCTTGTCATTTGGGCCTTAATCGCCAGTACCGCTGTTTGTACGCTATCTCCTGCTTCTTGAGCGCAAATATGAGCCCCCAACAGTTGGTCTGTTTTTTTATCCGCAACTAATTTAATCACACCATTGGTATTGCGTGCAGCAATTGCTCTAGGTACTTTGGATAAAGGTAAAACACTGGTTTTTACATCAAATCCCGCTTGCAGAGCTTGTTTTTCGGTTAAACCAACATGCGCTACTTGCGGATCGGTAAAAGCAACGACTGGCATTGTGCTAGCATCATAAGGTATTGCATCTCTATCCAAGGCATTGTTAACGGCTAATTTGGCCCCATAAGCCGCCATGTAAACAAACATGTCTCTACCTGTAACATCGCCTACTGCATAAATAGCGGGGTTACTTGAGTTTAAGTATTCGTTTACTTCAATACCGCCTTTAGAATTCAGCTTAACCCCCGCCTCCTCGCAACCAAGTGCAGCAGTATTTGGCCTTCTACCTGTACAAACGAGCACTTTTTCAGCACATACTTTTTCTGTTGAGTTAGCAAAAGACAATTCATAGCCGTTGCTACAGCGTTTAATCTCTTGATATTCAATACCTTTATAAACTATTATGCCCTCTTCTTGGAAATAACCTTCTAAAGCGTCGCTGATTTCAGGCTCTTCGTTCGACAATAAACGACTGCGACAACAGATACTAACCTTTACCCCAGCACGGGAAAAGGCTTGCCCTAACTCACAGCCAATCACACCAGCCCCAATAATTAATAAAGATTCAGGGAGTTGTTTACTGTCCAGTAAAGCGGTGCTGTCTAAATAGTTAATCTCTTTTAGCCCCTTAATAGGTGGAATGGCATTTGACGAACCTGTTGCAATAATAATGTGATTGGCATGATAATGTGTACCATCAACTAAAACACTGGTTTTATTTGCGTTTTTATCTAATTTTGCTTTACCTTTCAAATAGGTGATATTGGGATATTCGGGCAAAATATCACTGTATTTTGCTTTACGAAGCGCATCCACCAAGTCTTTTTTTTGCTCGATTAAAGCGCCCCAATCAACAATTTTTGCATGGCTCGATATGCCATTAAAGCGTTTTGTCTGCCCTGCCAAATGAGCTAACTCAACACCGCGGATTAGAGTCTTTGAGGGAACACAACCAATATTGACACAGGTGCCACCAATCGTGCCGTAACCGATTAACAAAACTTTTTTTTCACGCTCTGCGGCGGTAATCGCTGCCGAAAATCCACCCGAACCTGCACCAATTACGATTAAATCATATTCAATTAGCTGGTTATTTTCTTTTTGACAGCAATCACTCATTTTGCTTGCTGGTTGGATTTATCTTCTTGAACAGTGGAAGGATAACCTGCATTTGTTGTCGCATCAGTAAGTGTGTCTGGTGTTGTAAGCGCATCATTGTAAGACACTTCAGCGGTTTTGTCTGCATAAGAAATCGTCACTTGACTAACTCCTTCAATATTTGCTAATGACTTCTTAACCGTAATAGGACAGGCTGCACAGGTCATATTTTGAACATCAAGCGTGACGCTGCGCTCTGTGGCGAATAGTGGTTGCATTAAAAAAACGCTCATTAAGCTAAGTAATTTGATTTTCATATTGATTCTCCTAGTGAAATTAATAAAACAAAGGTGCCCAGTAAGATATTGAGGAAGAGCTTAAAATAATCAGTGCAGCAATCCAGAAAATAACTTTATACTTTATCTTGTTTTCAGGAACTGCACATATTTTCCCCTCTTCACAGGCTTGTTTTTGCAAAAATATTTGCCAATACGCAAAGGCTAAAAGCGCCACAGAGGCACCGATAAAAACGGGCTTATAGGGTTCTAATGCAGTTAAATTGGCAACCCATGAGCCGCCAATACCTAGCAGCAACAGTAGTAATGGTACAATACAACAAACTGTAGATAGTAATGCAGCAATTAAGCCGCCCATAAGAGGAAAGTCTTTTTTAAAAACCATCTATCAAAAACCCCTATATTGAATTTATAAGCCTATTATAGATGCCGTACTATACTACGGAGTCAAGAGGGAATTATGAATTATTTTTAAATGATTGAATAATCGGACATTTATCTACTTTTTTATTGTTATCGCAATCACAGATAAATGTTTCAAGAGTGTTTTTCATATACAGTAAATCATTTAATTTATCATTTACCATGGTGAGTTTTTGTTCTGCCATTTGTTTTGCCTTTTTGCAATTACAATCTTCCTCCAATGTTAATAGTTTTTTTATTTCAGCCAGTGTAAAGCCAACAAGTTTAGCTCGTTGAATAAACATCAATTGAGATAAAGCTTCCACTGAATAAAGCCGGTAACCCTGGTCTGGTTTTGGCGGCTCTTGGATCAGCCCTTGTTTTTGATAAAAACGTATCGTTTCTACATTAATACTGGCAAGATTTGCTAGACGACCGATTGTTAATCGTTTATTTGGCATTGGATGTACTGCATCTAAATACAATAATTATATTACCAATAAGGTAAAGTGTTGACGCTACATTAAGACAAAATATAAACAATTAGGGTCAAGACAACTTAAGCATGAATAAAAACCTGTTAAAGTACCGTCATGACAAT
>JACKQG010004358.1_pt1 | contig 16475 bp, 15 predicted proteins | sample 8237621 | NCBI WGS metagenome assembly JACKQG01 (sample SAMN15677084, study PRJNA649215) | marine metagenome | biome: marine; feature: Black Sea; material: saline water; isolation source: suspended particulate matter (SPM) from the Black Sea western gyre | collected 2013-06-09/2013-06-10 | depth...
TGGTGCGATTCCGGAAACAACGACTTCCCGTTGGAAGCTAGCAGCGTTCACGCAAGAGTCGCCAATCCCGCGGCCGACGTACCGGCTGGCTTCCATTTCAGTCCCTGCGAAGTCACCTGTGTCGGTCCTTGTGTCGAGTGCGCGCCGACGCTCACAGAGAAACGCGTTAGCACGCACTAATTATTCAATCCAGCGAACCCGGCCCTTACTGCGGGCGTTCGATCATCATCGCGATGCCTTGGCCGCCACCAATGCATGCCGACGCCATGCCGTAACGAGCGGCGGCGCGTTCTAGCTGATGGTAAAGCGTCAACACTAATCGTGTGCCAGTGGCACCTAGAGGATGGCCGATTGCAATGGCCCCACCGTTGACGTTCACTTTGTTGCGATCCAGCTCAAGTGCTTTTTCGCAGGCCAAATACTGGGCAGAAAACGCCTCGTTGATTTCAATGAAATCCATATCGTGCACGGTCATGCCGACTCTTTCCGCAGCCATTTTCATCGCTGGAACTGGACCAAAGCCCATGATGTCGGGACGTACACCGGCGACTGCCCATGAGCGAATGTGAGCGCGCACAGTCCAGCCCTCGGCCGCGGCACGTTCGGCGGTAGTGACGATGACTGCAGCACCACCATCTACAATTCCAGAAGCGTTACCACCGGTTACGGTTCCATCCTTTCCAAAAGCGGGACGCAAACGAGACAGCGCTTCGTAAGAGGTATCTGGCTTAATGTGATCGTCAGTATCTACGACAAACTCTTTGCGACCGGCTTTGACCGTTACCGGCACGATTTCCTCAGCGAAGAGACCGCCTTGCACCGCCGCCGCACCCTGTTGGTGACTGCGCAACGCGTACTGGTCTTGCTCTTCGCGGGTGATGGAATATTCCTTGGCCAGGTTTTCGGCGGTTTGAGCCATGAACAAACCGCAATACGGATCCATCAATGAGGAAAACAAATAGTCCTCAATCTGCGGCGCTCCGCCCAAACGGAAGCCTTCGCGAGCGCCGCGAATAATGTGCGGCGCTTGCGACATGTTTTCCATGCCACCGGCAACCACGACGTCGGCGTCGCCACAAAGGATTTTTTGGCCAGCCGAAATGATGGATTCAATGCCTGAACCGCAAATTCGATTGATGGTAACCGCCGGAACCGTGTCCGCCATACCGCCTTTCAAACTGGCATGGCGTGCACCATAAATGGCGTCGGCGCCGGTTTGCAGCGCATTGCCCATGACCACGTGATCCACCTGTTCCGACTTGACGCCAGAGCGTTCCAACGCGGCGCGAATGGCGTGGGCCCCCAGGTCGTTGGTACCAACGCTCTTAAAAAGGCCGAAACCAGGAGTTCCGACGTATTCAGCCATAGCGGTGCGGGCACCACCAACGATCACTAGGTCTTTTTGCATGATTCTGCTTTTTAGATTGGCCCCTGAGGGGTTGGAAGCAGTATGAAATTCTAGCGCCGCGCCGCCCTTAACGCCGGGCTATCCTGATGCCCTTCGCCGTCTCCCCCTCGCGGCGACTGTTGCAATCATGGCCATGGATCCCAAGCGCAAAGCCTACTGGAAAGAAGGCTACCAAGACCCCGCCAAAGTCGCTGAGTACGACAACATCCGCTTTATCGGTGGCCGTAAGCGTGCCAATAATCGCCTGATTTGGCGTGCTGCGGAAAAAGAGCTAATGCGCTGCGCTGGCGGCAAAATGCCAAGCGTGGTAATTGACGCGCCGGCGGGCACAGGTCGTTTTACTGGCGAATTGCAACAAGCCGGGTGCAAGGTGATGAACTTGGACTTGAGTCGCGAAATGCTCGGCGTGCTGCAAAAAAATCACGGTAGCGGTTGGGAGGTCATCGGCGATTTGAATCAACCGCCACTGACAACGGTGCCGGATTCGGCGGTGCTGTGCTTGCGCTTGATGCAGCATTTGCACAGTCACGAACGCATCGAAGCCATGCGTGGCTTGCGCGAAACCAGTGAGTGGGCAGTGATTTCGTTTTATCCGGCACGCCACCTCAAGCATTTGGGTCGTCGCGTGCGCAAGACTTTGGGTTTGTTCAAGCGCGACCTCCACCCAACCTATTCCAATCAGCAAATTCGCGACGAAGCCGAAAAAGCGGGATGGGAGGTGGTGAATTTGAAAGCGGTCGCGTGGCGCTTTTCCGACAACGTAATGGTTACCTTACGGCGCAAAGCGTGACAGGGCTTAACGCGCGTAAATCCGACAATTCGGATAGGCGCGCGAATAACCGTACCAGCGGCTGAATAGCTGGGGCGGCATGCGGTCGTCGGCGTAGGTTGCTTGGGGAACGCCACTCATGGGATCAATGCTGACACGCAGCAAGTGCCCGTTCCATTCATCCGCTAAGCCGTCGCCAATTTGATCCAGGGGATAAAAACGGCCGACGCCATCGGCGATGCCCAAACCTATGGTCATTTCACTTAGACGGTCGTCGCTTTTGTCCATGGTCAAGCGGAAGCCGGGCGGAAATTTTCCGGTCCATTTTTCACTCAACCAAGCCATCAGGCGCGGCCACCAACCTTGCTTAGAAAGCAACATGGGTAGCTCAGGTTCGGATTGCAGCATGGCTTTCACCGTGGATTGCTCAATCCCCCACATCGGTAGTTTTTTTCCCGCCACGTTGTACAAACCACCGGCACTGAAGTGATACGTTTTGCCATCCACCACCGGCGTCAGACCGACACCGGAATTACAAACGGATCAGAATGTCACCACATACGGCTCACCAGCCAAATCGCCCTGCGCAACATGGTGGTAACTCATCTGCCGCGCCAGCAATCCACGTCGCTGCCGGCCCCGTTCGAAAATCAAAATCGCGACGTCGTCGGCCAAACTGATGGCTGAAAGCAAAACTTCCGACGGCCCTGGGAGGAACCGTCGGAAGAGGTCTGGTTTGCGCAGTAGCGCGCGTTTGGCAATGAAGGCAACTTAACGGCCAGTAAAGCTAGGCTTGCGCTTTTCCTTGAAAGCCAACATGCCTTCACGCGCATCGTCAGAAGTGAAAATCAAACCAAAAGAATCCGCTTCAGCAGACTCGCCTTGAGCTTGTCCAACGTCCAATCCGGTGCGAATGACTTCCAGTGCGGTTTGCACGGCCAACGGACCGCGCGACACAATGCGCTTGGTCAATTCGGTAGCCGCTTCCATCAGCTGCTCTGGCTCAGCAACACGATTCACCACACCGACGCGATGGGCTTCTGCGGCGCTGAAAGAATCGCCAGTCATGATCCACTCGCGGGCCACACCTGGACCGGCAATGCGCGCCAAGCGCTGAGTGCCAGCGAAACCAGGAATCAAACCGAGCGAAACTTCCGGCAAACCCATCATTGCGCTGCTGGATGCAATCCGCAGATGACATGCCAAAGCCAATTCAAGTCCGCCACCGAGGGCATAACCGTTGATTACGGCGATAACCGGCTTGGGACAAGCTTCGATGGTGGCGAAGACGTCCTGGCCGAGGTGCGAATGATCGCGTGCCTCAAAAGCAGTCATGTCGGCCATTTCCGAAATGTCGGCTCCAGCAACAAAAGCTTTGTCGCCAGCGCCAGTGATCATGATCGCCATGACTTCGTCGTCAATGGCTAGCTCAACAATTGCATCGCGCAATTCATCAAGCACTTCCGAGTTCAGCGCATTCAGCGCTTTTGGACGATTCACGGTCAAAGTAGCGATGCCATCTTCCAGGTCGCACTCTAAGTGCTCGTAGACCAGTTCGGCTTCGTCGTTGACCGGATCTTGTTGGGTTTCAGTAGTCATTATTAGGAACGGGAGTAAACCTTCATGCTGTCGATAGTGCAAGCTTCCATCGGAGTGGAACCTTCACCACCACCACCGGTTTTAACCGCAGCGAGTGCGTCAAGCGCGGCGTCGCCATCGGTCATGCGACCGAAAGCAGCGTATTGGCCATCCAAAAAACCGGCGTCGCCGTGGCAGACGAAAAACTGGCAAGATGCCGAGTTCGGGTTTTGGGAACGTGCCATCGAAACCACGCCACGGGTGTGGGTGTATTTGGGATCGGTGTTGAATTCACCAGGAATGTTGCCGTAAGGGCCCGATCCAGTGCCGGTGCCAGTTGGGCAACCGCCCTGAACCATGAACCCAGGGATCACGCGGTGAAAAGTTTTGCCAGTGTAGAATCCTTCTGCGGCGTAGCGCACAAAATTGCGCACCGTTTCGCAAGCAACGTTGGGCCAAAACTCGAGCGTGATCTTGCCAGCGCTATTGCCGCCGACGCTGACTTCGATGTCGATCATCGTGTCAGCCAAAACTTCCGGGCTGAGTTCTTGAACTTGAGTGTAATCAGTCATCTTTTGATTGTTGTAGCAGCCTAAGCAGTGATTTAGTTGACGCGGCGAATGATGTGCCAGCCGAACTTAGAACCGGTCGGGCTGTATTCGGCCATACCGATTTCGCCGACCTTCAAAGAGAACGAGACGTCGCCAAAGGAGGAGACCATGTCACCGCGCGCAATGGGCTGTGGGCCATAGTTTGTCATCTGGAATTCCCGGAAGGTGGCGCGAGCCTGGTCCACAGTGATTTGCTTGGCATTCACCTTGGTAGTCAAATCGCCATAAAGTGCCTGCTCCTTGTCGCGCACGTTAAAACGAGCACGGTTATAAGCGTAATCGGTGACGCCATTGTTCACCATTAAGTATGAGCCAGGGAGGTCGTCGCCCGGGACCAAGTTGTCGTCGGAATATTCTGTGACCAATGCCGAGAAGTCTTCGCCATCGCGGGCGCGTTTGATCAACTCGCCAGCAAGCTTTTCGGCCTCTTCTTTGGTGCGATCTGCTTTGACTGGAGTTTCTTTAAACGAAATCAAAATGTGTTGCACTGTGATTTTGGCCGGTGCACCTTTCAAGTCTGGCTGTGGACGTTCAATCTTTTCACCACTCTTTGGAGCCACGCCTTTTTTCACTACAGCTTTGGTAATTTTGACGCTGCGCATTGGCGATGACCGCTCCTGGCCACCGACTGGAACGTTGGCCATGGTTTCCAAAGTAGCTACACCACTTACCATTTTGCCGAAGGATGCATACTTGCCATCCAAGGCCCAAACATCCATCGATTCATCACAACAAAGGAAGAACTGTGAAGAAGCCGAGTTCGGGTTGCCGCCACCCCGCGCCATGGAAAGAACTCCATAACCATGCTTACGTGCAGGTTCGTTGGAGAACTCCGCCCGAATGCTGCCGTGTGGGCCTTCGCCCGAGCCGTCCCCCTTTGGATCGCCGCCCTGCAACATAAAGGCACGAATAATTCGATGGAAACCAAGACCGTCATAAAAACCTTCGTCGCAATAACGCAGGAAATTACGCACCGTACCTGGCGCAAACTGGGGCCACATCTCAAACACAATCGTGCCGACTTCTTCGCCATCCAATGAGCAGGTCATTTCGACGTAATAATCAGCCAGTTGCTCCTGGGTGATCGAGCCATCAGCTTCGAAACCAAACTCAGGGGTGCGCTTTGGCTTGTACGCTGGCCTTGGCTGGTTAGCAGCTTGCTGCACCGGGATTAGCGGCTTGGTGCCATCGGAAATGGCCTTGTCGTTCATCGCTGCGGCTGCTTGAGCCTTGGCATTTTCAGACGCCTTGCCGGTGTCGTTGGCAGCTGGAGTCGCGCCGTTGGCGGGCGTGGTGTCGGTAGCCACCGCAGGAGGCGGGGCAGCGGCCTGTGTATCGATGACAGGCATGGAGGATTCTTCCTTGGTACAAGCACCGAGGAGAAGCAGCGGGATCAGAAGTAGATTGCGCATGATTTAGCAGAGTTCGAAAGCGGCCGTCATTCCTAAGCCGCCACTGACACAGAGGGTCGCCAAGCCGCGATCGACTTGGCGGCGACGCATTTCGTGGAGCAAAGTCACCACGAAGCGAGCTCCGGTGCATCCGATGGGATGGCCCAGAGCAATGGAACCGCCGTTTACGTTTAGCAGTTCGGTCGGAATCGGTAATTCCTGGAGGCAAGCCAGCACTTGGGCGGCGAAGGCCTCGTTTAATTCAAACAAACCGAAGTCATCCAGAGTCCAGCCATGTTTGGCCAGCAGCTGTTGGGTGGCGGGAACCGGTCCCAGCCCCATGCGCTTCGGATCGGTACCGACGGCATGGGTGTCAAGCAGCACCGCCAACGGCGTAATTCCGCGGCGTTCGGCCTCGTCAGCGCTCATCACGACCATGGCCGCAGCACCGTCGGTAATTCCAGAAGAATTGCCGGCGGAAACTGTGCCTTTTTCGCGGTCAAAAACCGGCGCAAGCTTGGCTAGTTTTTCCATCGTGGAGCCCGGCCGTGGGTGCTCGTCGGCTTCAATGACGACGTCGCCTTTGCGGCCAGGGACGGTTACAGGAACGAGCTCACAGTCAAAACGCCCAGCTTCGATTGCCGCTTCAGCTTTATTCTGAGAACCTAGCGCAAAGGCGTCCTGTTGCTCGCGGCTGATGTTGCGTTCTTGCGCCAAAAGCTCCGCAGTTTCGCCCATAATCATGTTCGAAACGGGGCACAGGAAGCCATCACGGTACATCAAGTCGATGATTTTGCCGTCGCCCAGCCGATAACCGGTGCGCATGCGCTCCAGCATGTACGGCGCGTTGGACATAGACTCCATGCCGCCAGCGACCACAATTTTGGCACGGCCCAAGCGAATTTCGTCAGCGGCGCATTGCAGCGATTTGAGGCCGGAAGCGCATGCCATATTCAGCGTCATGGCTGCGGCTTCCTGCGGGATCCCGGCGCGAATTTGCACCTGACGAGCTGGATTGGGCTTCTGCCCTGCTTGACGACCATGCCCATAAATCAAAAAGTCGACGTCCTCCGCAGGCACGCCAGCGCGCATCAATGCGCCACTGACTGCAGCTTCGCCGAGGGCGGCGGCGGGCAAGGAACTAAGGCCGCCTAAATAGCGCCCAATAGGAGTGCGCACGGCGGAGGCGATGACGATTGGGATTGTGGCTGACATGACCGGGGTCGGCTGCAATGACAAGCCGGACAGTCTATCAGGCCGAAGCAGATTGCATTCGGACCGATTAGCTCAGATTTAGCTCTTTGCCAGCCACGAATACGCGCCACACCGGGTTTTCGCCAAAGCCGTAGCCCAGATGATGCAGGTCGGGTAGATCGCAGAGCACAAAGTCTGCATCGAAGCCGGGCGCCAGACTGCCCTTGACGTCGGCGACCCCTAAGGAAGCGGCAGCGTGTTGAGTAATGCCGAGGAAGGCTTCTTGGGCGCTTAAATTGAGCCGAACTCGGGCAAAATGCGCCGCTTCGGGCAAGCTAGCGCTGTAGCTGGAGCCTGGATTGAAGTCGGTAGCGACGAAATAGGGCACCCCGGCTTGGATGAGTCGGCGCGCCGGGGCGTCGGCCTGCTGGCGCAGGAAGTGAGGCACCGACGGCAACAAACCGACGTAGGTCTTGCGCGTCATCGCCAACGCTTCCATGCCGCTGTCATGCAAAACTTCCAGGTGGTCAACGGATTGGGCGCCTAATTCCACAGCCAACTCGGTGCCTCCGAGGGATTCAAATTGGTCTGCGTGCACACGCAAGGCAAAACCTAGATCCTTGGCGGTTTCTAGGTAGGTGCGCGCCCGGACGACGTCAAAGGCGCCGGTTTCGATGAATATATCGGCGGCGACGGCCAGTTTTTGCTCCTTAACTGCGGGCAGAAGTTCGTTGCAAATTATTTGTAAGTATTTATCAGGTCTATCTTTATATTCCAATGGCAGCATATGCGCGGCGAGGCAGGTTGGGTAAATTGTCATGCCCGTTTGCGCGCTTGCGGAACGAATCGCACGCAGCGACTTCAATTCGTCCTCCACGCTCAGCCCATAGCCCGATTTGGCTTCGCAAGCGGTAGTTCCATGACGAAGCATGCGCCGGAAGTGCCCAGCCACAATTTGGGTCAGTTGCTCTTCACCGCAACTGCGCACCGCGCGCACGCTGGAATGAATGCCGCCGCCTCGTTCCGCGATTTCAAGGTAGGTCAAACCCTGCGCCCGCCAGTCGAATTCTTCCGCCCGACCGACGGCAAAGGCGGGATGGGTGTGCCCATCCAAAAAACCTGGTAACCCCAACAGGCCCTGCCCGTCTACTAACTGACGGGGGGAATAAAGCTGGCGCAACTCTTTGCCATCGCCCACCGCCACCACCTTGCCAGCGGTCACGGCCATGCTGTTTCCGCCACACCCAGGCTGATTTGTGAGGATTTCAGATGCACCAAAAACCAGTACATCGCAAGGTATTAAGCCCGACGCCCCGTCTCCTTTCATGGTCATTTCCGGTTCGCTCATTGTGATTGATCCCAGGCTCCACCCTTCAAGTCGGACAGATCTGGGGTATTATGAACAACGACGCCACCCCTTTCCCAGTCAAAGGTGGGCGCTCCGCTCAAAATACTGTCATTCCTTGCCTGACGACCCTTTCCCCGGCTTACTTCCTGCTCTTCTGCTGGTAGTCGGCTCCCTATTCGGCGGGCTACGCGCACTGCTTTCCTCCCCCATTCGCTCCACTTTAGGGGCTGGATTGACGGAGGCTTGGTTGCAACGGCTTGAGCGAGCCTCCGAACCTGAAAAACGTCTGCATACAGCGGCTGGATTAATGCGCTTGATGTGCTTGATCGCTGCGGTGGTGCTTTTATTGCAGCAGGCCGAGGGCAGCAGCTCCTTCTTCAAGGGTGTGTTCTTCACCTCGGCCGTGGTTTTTGGCGGCATCATGCTGGAGGGCGTACCAGCTTTAGTACAGCGCGGCCGCAGCCGTCGCATTGTGTTGTTTTTAGTACCGGTGGTGCGTATAGGCGCTGTGATATTGGCCCCGGTTACTTTTGTTATTCAGCGCACTTTATCCAGTATTGCAAGTCCGCGTGACCACGAGCGCAATCAGGATTTGGCGGCCGAACTTACTGAAGTTGCCTACCTCCACGCCCGCACCGACAGCCTGGGGCCGGCCGAACGCAAGATGATTGGCCACCTGCTCGAATTGCCAGAAACCGATGCCGCCGAAGTCATGACTCCGCGCACCGGCTTGACTGCAATTTCGTCGGACGCGACCGTTTCTGCGGCGTTGGAAATGGCCGCAAAAGAAGGCCATTCGCGCATTCCGGTGTTTGAGGACGACTTTGACCACATCAAGGGTTTGTTCCACATCAAAGATGTGCTGGCCGCTATCGCCGTCGGCAGCCCTATTGCAAATAACCCGGTGAGTGAACACATGCGCGAGGCGTTTTTTGTACCCGAAACGGTGCGTTTGCCCAATCTGTTCGAAGAAATGCGCCGGCGTCGGGCTCACTTGGCAGTGGTGGTGGATGAATATGGTGGCACCGCTGGTGTGGTGACCATCGAAGACTTGCTCGAAGAAATTGTTGGCGAAATTGAAGACGAGCACGACTCTCTAGACGACCAACCCAAAGTCCACCGCGCGTCAGCCCTGGAAATCATTGCCGATGGCGGCGTCACGATCGACTCATTAAACGAGGAGTTTAGTGTGCAGTTGCCGGTTGACGAGTCCTACGGAACATTGGCAGGTTTGATTTTTGACCGCTTAGGACACGTTCCTAGTGAAGGTGAATCCATTCCGTTGGAAGGCGTGACTCTTGAAGTTTTAGAGGCCGACGACCGCCGCATCCGCAAAGTGCGCCTGGTTCGGACTCCAAGCCAACCGGAGTCCGACGCAGCGTGAGCCGCCACCAATCGCTCGCCGTAGTGCTCCGGCGATGGCCCTATTCTGAGAGCTCGCTAGTTGTGCACGCGTTGACCCCAGATTTGGGCTTGGTCCCGATGTTGGCTAAAGGGGTTCACAAAATGAAAAGCGGCCACCTCGGAGTGCTGGATACCTTTGCCTTGGTCAATTTGACTTATGGCAGTCACGCCGATCGCGAAATGCACACCGTTTATCGGGCGGAACTAGTGGACCGCTTCTCCCGCCTCTCTGACCACGTCGACAATCTTGCGGCTGCGGCCTTACTTGGCGAATTGGCCGAATTGGCGGCCCCGCTTGGACTTCCGTCGCAAAAAGTGTTTGTGCACTTGGTAGAGTCCTTTCAAGAGCTTGCTGCAGGCACCGCCCTACCCTGTTTCCTAGTTCGACGCCTACAGGAATCACTCGCCCACTTGGGCCTGCAACCGGACTTTGCCCCTCTTTCAGAAAAGGCGAATAAGACCCCAGGATGGTGGTTTTCCGTAGTTTCAGGGCGCATGCTGGCTGCCGGCGAGCCGCGTCCGGACGGACCTTCCTACTGGCTACAACCAGAGGATTTGCGGATGCTGGCATCCCCCCCGCCACAATCCGCAAAGCCTAGCCAGGCAGAACTGCGGAAGGCGAGCGATTGCCTTACAATCCTGGCTGATTTTCTCGGCTACCACCTGGAGCGCCCACCACGGGCTTTGACCGCGCTCCTCAAAGCAAGCCCTACAGCCACAACGACCCGGTGAAGCAATACCAACTTCTACTAGCAGCCATCCTCTTGGCTAGCACGGCATGCTCCATTGCCAATCCGATTCCACTGACCTCGGCCGCCCTTGATGAGGCGAGAGTGGCAGCGGCACGCGAGGATTGGGACGAGGCATGGGACTTGCTCAACGATTTTGATAGTGAAGACTTAGACCGCGCCACTTTGGTCGACTTCCACAAGTTGGCCGGCGACGTCGCCTGGCAGCGCGAGCGCATTACGCGCGCCGTTCGTCACTACGAAAACTACTTGCAATTGCGCGGTCCGGGCGAGGACTCTCGCAAAGTAGAAATGCGCTTGTTTCAAGCCGGCAACGAAATGTTGCAGGGCGAACACCGCACATTAGGGCTGTTTTCCAACAAGTCCCGAGGTCGGGTTACTTTGCAAAATTTAGCTGGCTGGTCGCCGGAAAGCCCGTTGGCGCCTGAAGCCTTGGCAACCGTAGGCGAGTACTCTTACGAGAACGGGTACTACAAAGAGGCTGCCACTGATTTCCACCTACTATTGTCACGCTATCGCGGGTCGGAATGGGGTGATCTTGCCACTTTCCGTCTGGGCATGTGTGGATTTAAACGGGCGCTAAAGGCTGCAACCAACATTCAGTTGATCCAAGCCTCCTACCACCAATTGCAAAATTATCAAAGTCTCTACCCCAATGGGCGTTATTTGGACGAATCCAAAGGAGCTTTGAAACAGCTTGCAAGCATGGAGGTTGGCTATTTCGAATACCTGGGTGAGTACTACCAAACGGTAGGCAATGAAAACGCCGCTGCGCATTACTTCCAAAAGGCGGCGGACCTCTAAGTCAGAATTCCATTCATGATCTCCAAAACAGCGTTTCGCGTGGCGTCGGCAGCATTGCTTTGCTTGTTGCTCGCGAGTTGCGCATACACAGTGATCGACCCAGCTTTAGGCGGAGGCCAGCAGCTGAGCGTGCCGACGACGGTAAATAAATCGCGGTGGCGCGGAGTGGAAGCCAGTGCAACCCATGCATTGCGCGCCCAAATCCAACAGCAATACGACGTAGAGCTTTCCGATGCTCCGACCTATAAGTATTTGCTTCGCACCAAAGTTTCCGATATTCGGCGCTCTTCCGGGGTTAATAATCGGCAAGGCGGAACGACTTTGGGTGTAGGCAGAATCACCATGGATTGGGCCTTAGAACAAGCAGACGGAAGCGTGCTCCAGAGCGGGCAAATTAGCCGGGATTTAGAATTTTTGACCACCACCGACGAAAGTGCATACAGCGCCATCGATGAAATCCTTCAAGAGATGGCGGAACAGATTGCAATGGAACTTGGGTCCGGTCTAGCGGTAGCAGAAAACGAACGATGAGCGAACAACCTCCTAACTCAAACCAGCCTAAAGGTGACCCGAGCCAGCGTCGGTCGTCGGTTCCGTTTGCGGTAATTTTCATAGTTGTCTTGGTAGTTCTGGCCATCAAAGGGAGCGAATCGAACAGCAGTGAGATTTCGGAAGACATGCTGCTCTATGAGCTTTATACCGGGCAAGTTTCCAGCGTGGTGGCCGAGGACCATGCTGAATTCTCCGGCATGTTGAAGCCGAATTCAAAGCGCCCGGAGCCGCAAAGTTTTACCGTCACGGTCCATGACACCTCCATGATGCACGACCAAGTGCGCATGCTGCAGGCCAAGGCACAAAAACTGCAAGCCAAGCCGATTCGCTTGAGTGATTTCCAACAGCGTTTGCAAGAAAGCGCCGTTCGAGTCACCGAGGCTTTCCTGCTCAATGTTAAGCAGCCGTCGAATCCAAGTGAGCCCAAATTGATGTCGGTGAGCAAGCAACGCTTATTCATTGATTACGTGGATTCCGAAGGCAGTCACTACGCCGAATTGGTTGGCCAGGGCCACACCTTAGATCTAAAGGCCGCTTATGACTTGCTGGCTGGTGCCGGTGCGGAAATCAAAGAGATTCCCTTCGACTTGGTGAACCCGCTGTCGACAAAACAGCCGAGTGGGCTGACCATGTTCCTAATGACCTTCGGGCCACTGTTCCTGTTCATTTTGATCCTGTGGTGGTTCATGTCGCGCCAAGCCCGCGGCCAGGGCCAAGGTTTGCTCAACTTTGGTCGTTCCCGCGCCACTCTTTACAACGCGGACAACCGCACCGGCGTCACCTTCAGCGACGTCGCGGGCATCGAAGAAGCCAAAGAGGAAGTTTCAGAAATCGTGCAATTCCTGAAGAGTCCAGAAAAGTTTAAGCGCTTAGGCGGACGGATTCCGCGTGGCGTTTTACTGGTGGGCGCACCGGGCACTGGTAAGACGCTGTTGGCCAAAGCTATAGCCGGTGAAGCCGACGTACCGTTTATCTCGATTAGCGGTTCCGACTTTGTCGAAATGTTCGTCGGCGTTGGCGCCAGCCGGGTGCGGGATTTGTTCGAACAGGCGCGCAAGTCCGCGCCATGCATCATCTTCCTGGACGAAATTGATGCCGTCGGCCGCAAGCGTGGCACTGGTATGGGCGGAGGCAACGATGAGCGTGAGCAAACGCTGAACGCGATTTTGGTAGAGATGGATGGCTTCGGCACCGACGTCAACATCATCGTAATCGCCGCAACCAACCGGCCAGACGTACTGGATTCTGCATTGCTGCGCCCTGGCCGCTTTGACCGCGAGATCGTGATCGATTTGCCCGACGTTGCCGGACGCGAGCAAATATTGAAAGTTCACGCCAAAGTGATCAAATTGGCACCTGAGGTTGATCTTTCCGACATCGCGCGAGGCACGCCGGGTTTCTCTGGTGCCGAATTGGCTGCACTGACTAACGAAGCAGCAATTTTGGCGGCAATGCGTGAACACGCTTATGTACGCCAAGAAGATTTGGAGGAGGCCCGCGATAAAGTGCGCTTCGGCCGCCAAAAACGCTCACGCGTCATGGAGCCGGAAGACAAACGCATTACAGCCTATCACGAAGCCGGCCACGCGTTGGTCAACGTGCTGCTCAAACACACCGAGCCGTTGCACAAGGTCACCATCATTCCACGTGGAATGGCGCTGGGCGTGACCATGATGCTGCCAGAAAAGGATCGGCTGCACCTGACTCGCAACCAAGTGTTGGATCAAATGGCAGTAGCTTACGGCGGACGCATCGCCGAACAAGTTTTCTGCGATGACATCACCTCGGGCGCCAGTTCGGACATTCAACACGCCACCCAAATGGCCCGCACCATGGTGACCAGTTGGGGCATGTCGGACGAAATTGGTCCAATCAATTTATCTGAGCGCCACGGCAACGATTTTCTCGGCAATGAATTTGGGGTTGGCCATGACCACTCCGAAGAAACTTCGCGCCGCATTGACGCCGAAGTCGAGCGTATCATTCGTGAGGCCCATGACCGCGCCTACCAATTGATTGATCAGAACCGCGACGCGATGGATCGCATAGCCAATGGCTTGTTGATTTACGAAACTCTGTCCGGTCTAGAAGTGCATGCCTTGTTCGACGGCACGCCTGCTGAGGAACTCCGTCAGCAGTCGGGACCCGCGCCGCCACCATTACCGCCTAGTCAGCCGACTGCAACCGTGACGCCGAACTTGGGAACGCGACCGAGTGCGCCTCCGCCAGCACCTCCGGCACCGCCGTTGCCGCCTAGACCAGGTAGCGAACCTGCCTGATTCGGCAAGCGCATGGGCCCCGACACAACGCGCCCGTGGCACTTGCAAGGCTTTGAATTGCCTCACCACGCCCTGCCACTTGCAGACGGCATGTGGCGAGGCCCAAAGCCTCCTGCGAATGGGGCGACTCAACTGGCGAGTATTGGACTAGAACCCGGCGCCGAACTGGCGGATGGAGCGGTGGCCTACCGGGTGGATTGGCAGGCGCTGCAAAGTTGGTGGCAAAGCCGGGCCGGGCAGCCTGAATTCCATTCGGCACAAAAATTCCTCCCGCAAATGTCGGAGTGGATAGCCGCGCGCATTTGGCTCGGCCGACAGGCCCTGGCGCAATTCCCACCTGCGCCGCAGTTCATGGCCATTTTGAATTTGACTCCGGATTCGTTTTCCGATGGCGGACAACTAATGCATGCCGATCGATCCGTCGCGATTGCCCTAGTGGTAAAACAAGCTCAACTCGCCATCAGCCAAGGCGCTGCCTGGTTGGACCTAGGAGCAGAAAGTACCCGGCCAGGCGCCGCCGAAATTTCCGCGCAACAGCAATTAGATCGGCTGCTCCCGGCAATCCACGCCCTGCTGCCTCTACAAATCCCGCTTTCAATCGATACGCGCAGCGCGGACGTCGCCCAAACTTGTCTTCAAGCGGGCGCGACCATGATTAACGACGTCAGCGGCTTTGGCGACGAACAAATGGCGTCGGTATGCGCTGCGGCGCAGTGCCCGACGACGCTGATGCATATGCGTGGCAAACCGGCGACGATGCAGCAACATTGCCAATATCGCGACCTGATGGGCGAAGTCGCCGATGAATGGGCACAATCTGCCGCCCGAGGATTAACGGCTGGATTGAGCGGCGCGCATATTTATCTAGACCCGGGCATCGGCTTTGCCAAAACGGCACTGCAAAACTACCAGCTCATGGCCGACGTCGGCGCGCTGCGAGCACTGGGCTTCCCCCTCCTGCTGGGGCCGTCGCGAAAGTCCTTTTTGGCTGAGCAATTCCCCCATTACAGCGCCATTCAACGCGATTGCGGCAGCGCTGGGGCGGCCGCCTGCTGTGCCTTCGAGGGTGCCGCCATTCTGCGCCTTCACCAAGCCAGCCATTGGGACGCGGTTGAAGTTGCGGCCCGCTTGGGGCAGGTAAAAAACGGTTCGACGCGTTCGTACAATAGTGCCACCCATTCACCTGGTTAATCATGCCATTTGACTTAGCATCCATCATCACCATGCGCACCGCCATCGAGGTGCTAGTGCTGTGGATCGCGGTTTACGCGATATTGAGATTTATGCGCGGAACGCGTGGCTTTGGCTTGCTGCGCGGCTTGACTTCATTTGGTGTCATCACTTTTCTTTTATATCAAGGCCTGCAATTGATGATCGATGGAGGGACGCCAGTTTTGGCAAAAATCCTGACTGAAATCGTGCCGTCGTTAGTGCTGATCCTATTTATTCTTTTCCAACCCGAAACGCGTCAAGGCCTAGCCCGGGTGGGTCGATCTGGAATACTCGGAATTTTTACTCGCAAGCGCAGCCAGGAAGAAACGCTGCACACGATCTCTGAGGCTGCCATGCGCATGTCGCGAGAACGAGTTGGTGCGCTGATCGCCTTTGAGCGCGGCGTTTCCTTAGCGCCCTTCCGCGAATCCGCGGTCCGCCTTGAAGCCAATATTTCGAGCATTTTGCTGGAAACCATTTTCTTCCCTGGCAGCCCGTTGCACGACGGTGGCGTCATCGTGCAAAGTGACAAAGTTGTTGCCGCCTCCTGTATTTTCCCGTTGACCACCAATCCCGACGTGCAGCGTCGGATGGGCACTCGCCACCGGGCCGGCATCGGCTTGACCGACGAAACTGATGCCATCACGCTCATCGTCAGTGAAGAAACGGGCAACGTTTCTATAGCAAGTAGCGGTCGCTTGTACGAGGCCATTCCACACAAGGAAATCGAGGATCGTCTAAGAGCCCTCATGCGCGAGACAGGTCAAAAAGCGGCGCCGGCAGAGAGCCCTGAACCAAAAGTTTCCGCCAAGGGAGAGTCAGCATGAAATTCTGGCAATCCATATTTTTAGAGGACATCGGGCGCAAGGTAGTCGCTCTAGGTATCGCACTTTTGGTGTGGAGCCGGGTATCGATGTCTATCGAAAGCGAACATCTCCTTCCGTTCAAGATTGTCACCACCGCCGGCACTCCTGAAAATCACCAAATTCAAATCCGGGTCCCAGACGGCTGGCTTTTGGTGGACCCAAAAGAAAATGATTTCCTTAACCTGAATTTTTTTGGCAATGAGAGTGATTTTCAAAATTTCATCTCGGCGCAGTGTGCTGCCACCGTCGAAGCAGTCATTAACGAATCGGGAAACGCCAGCACCTCCTTTGATCGCAAGGTAACTGAATT
>JACKQG010004359.1_pt1 | contig 16475 bp, 18 predicted proteins | sample 8237621 | NCBI WGS metagenome assembly JACKQG01 (sample SAMN15677084, study PRJNA649215) | marine metagenome | biome: marine; feature: Black Sea; material: saline water; isolation source: suspended particulate matter (SPM) from the Black Sea western gyre | collected 2013-06-09/2013-06-10 | depth...
AGAAAACGAGGCATTGAAAAATGAAAACAATTGAAAAGCGACTTGAAAACCTGGAATCCGTTAAGGATCGGCGCCCATATTATCCCTTGCATATTTACAGACACGGAGCAGAGCGGGTGCCGGAAAACCCTTACTACAGAGGGCCGAACGGGGAATTGCCACCGATGGTTATTATCCATAACAAGGCGGAGGTGCAACCATGAATAATCTGGATTCACGAATTGCGGCACTTGAAAAGCATATGGGAACGGGCGTTTTTGGCAAAATAGCAACGGAAATAATTCATTCAAAAAGTGTGACGGAGGGCGTTTTGACTGCCTTCGGCGAGATATGGGAGCGGCGGCAGGGGGAATCTGACGACGATTTACGGCAGCGGGCCGTTGACGAAACTCTGAAAAACAACGAGCGCGTTTTGATGGGAAAAGTCACTTTAGAATACATAAAAAAAATGTATGAGGTGACTTGCCCGGGGAAGGCTTACCGGATTGAAAGGGGAAAAGTGAAGGAGGTGCCTTGTGAATATATCGAAGCGAATTGAAGCACTCGAACAAGCGATGTTACCGGTTGAATGGGAGCCGGTCGAAATACGGTTATATGTTGAGGATTGCTCCCTTGCCGGGAAAAACACACCGGAATATTTGTCTATGATAATCAAGAGCGGAACGCCGGCACGACCGGGCCGGACATATCATCGAGCAGCAGAAGAGACGGAGACGGCTTTTCTTGCAAGGATCGAAGCGGAAACCGGCAGCGCAGAGGCGCAGGATCAACCAGGATCAACGATCGGCACTTAGGCCATAGGGTAGCCTTCTATTGTAGAGGGCACTTAAAAACAGAAAAGGAGAATCATCATGGTAGAAAAAATTAAAGTTGACCCAGCATCACCGAACCTTCACGAAGTTGACAGCATCATTCACCCGGGCCTTCGGCGATGGATGCCGCAAGCACTGAGCGAGTATAAACCGAGTCAACCGGATACGCCGAACATCCGCGCGAAATTTGATCCGTTTTATAGACGCTGACGATAAGATTCCCTGTATCCTTGAACCAAAACTGACCGGCAAGGCTTTCCGAAAAAACTGGGCGCGATTGATACAGAAAATTTACGAAGTCGATCCACTCCTATGTTCTCGATGTCAGGGTTCAATGCGGGTAATTGCCTTTATCGAAGATGGGGTATTTTGAGAAGCCCCTCGAAACTGCCTATTTTTATCTAAAATAACAGCAACTGAAACTACATTAAGAGATTCAATGATTCGACATTTTTCGTATTTTTTTATAAAAAAATATCTTACTCATGTGTCCACAATACTGAAGGAGAATCAATGTTATTTATAGCTGTCGAAATATATCTGCGGGTTTCATTCTCTCGGTTCTTTTACCCAGGATGTAACCCGTGATACAGCCAATGACCACCGATAAACCCATTGCGCTTGCTGAGAGGGATACTGAAACAGAAATTGGAAGACGAACAATTTCATTTAGAGCCTGGGTCTGTTTTGCCATAGACGGAACAAAGCCCATCTCCCATGGAACCGGAATAGAAATGGAAAGAAAGCCTAAGAGAAAAGAAATCAGGTAGCCCATCAAAATTCCGAGTAATCCACCTGCTATCGCCTGGATAAATGTTTCAACCATTAACTGTTTTTGAATATCTGCCCTTGTCCATCCCATGGCCTTTAGTATACCGATATCATAGGAACGCTCTACAAGATTAGACGTCATGGTTTTGATAATCAGCAGAGCAGCACCTAAAAGGCCTACCATTGAAGCAATAAGAGAAAACTTATCTGAAATCATAGAGACCCCACCCATAAGCTCAAGAAACGAGTCTGAACTATTGATGGATGCGCCTTTAATTTTAGAGGAAATTTGTGATTTGATTCGGTTTTGCATTGATGGATCTTTTAATCCCAGATAAATCAAATTCACAGCACCTGTACTTTTTCCAAGCAAACCCCTGGCATCGTCAATCAGCATGTAAATATTGGCAGCAGAAACCTGGGCACCCTCCTTGATTTCAATGGTTCCCACCACATCAAAAGTTTGACCGCTTATCATAAAGGAACTTCCAGGTTTGATTTTTTTAAACTTGGCAAAATGTTTTTCCAAAGCTATTTCACCTTTTTTATCAGGGAAACGGCCTTTGTATATCCAATTTTTAGCTTTCAGACCACCCAGAGCAGGCTGCTGTAAATCTACGCCCATAATTGAAGTAAAACCGGTTTTGGTGAATTCCCAAAGTAACAGTGCCTGGGCTGCCGCATTAATATCTTCAAGGTTTTTGAGTTCGATCAGATCCTGTTTTGAAAATAATTGGTTTGAAAATGGAAGTCGTATACCGCGCATTGATTTTGGCTGGCTGCCCGGATTGTTTTGTTGCTTCTGAGCACGTTGCACAATAAGGTCTGCTCCCATGTCTTTAAAAGGTTGTCCCGCAGCTTTTTTATACGCAGATGACAGGGCATTGATGGAAATAAATAAAGCGATCCCGAAGCTAATCCCGAGAATGTTTACCAGTGTCCTGTTGTGACGGTGTCTTAGCTCTTTAATGATATAGGGATAGTACATATTGTGCCTTTATTTGATGCGTTGATCGAGTAAATCGGCGAGGTCTTCCACTTTCCATTTTCCCTGAAAAAATGAGGGGCCTGATCCGGTGGGAAAACCTGTAAATTTGATTTTACGGTCTTTGCCTTTGTGATCTTGGACAAACAGTTCAGACTTTCCATTCACCCATATGATCATAGGGATGTGTTGATTTATCCCCATTTTGGCTTTAAAATCAATCCCCTCTTCACTTTCAAAATCATACCAGGATACTGTTAATTTATCTTTGTAGTCCAGGAACAAAGCACGCAGCTGTCTTAAAGTAGGCTGCATAGGGCCATGATCCATGTAAAGAACATCAACATGGACCGATTCTTTGGAAAAAGAACCTGACGGACTGACGATTAAGAGAACGATTATAATTAAAAAGAAAGTCTGTTTTTTCATGATACGACCTTTCCATCTTTCATGTGAATAATACGATCAGTGGATGCTGCCAAATCCTGATCATGAGTTACCATCAGTATGGACATTCCATTTTTCTTGTTAAGATGTTTTAAAATATCCATTATCGCCCCACTGGTTTCAGAATCCAGGTTTCCAGTGGGTTCATCTGCAAAAATAATTTCAGGTCGATTGACCAGAGCCCTGGCAATCGCCACTCGTTGTTTTTCTCCTCCGGAAAGACTTGAGGGCCGGTGTTCAGCCCTGTGACCTATCTCCATCTGGTTAAGCAGTTCTATGGCTCTTTTTTTGCGTATTTCCTTGTCCATTTTTACCGGGAAAAGGGGCAAGGCAACATTTTCCCAGGCGCAAAGTGTTGGGATAAGATGAAATGATTGAAAAACAAAACCAACTTTTTCACGACGAAACAATGCCAGTTCATTTTCAGAAGAATCGGTAATGGATGTGCTATTGATGCTGACCCGTCCTTTAGTCGGTTTCTCAAGTCCTGAAAGAATGGATAAAAGGGTTGTCTTTCCACTACCTGATTTTCCCACAAGACAAGCAAACTCCCCATTTTGTATTGTTAAAGAGACGTCTTTAACGACCTGCAAAGCCTTAAAGCTTTTGCTAAGATTTGCTGCGGTTAAAATATTATTCATTTTTAAGTACCTCCGAGGGTTTTATTCGTGAAATTCGCCGGCTCAGCAGACCACCGGTTACAGCACCTATGGTAGTGGATAATATGATGGAGAAGACAGCCAGTCGCCATGATATGCTTACCGGTAATTGCAGGGTTTTAAATACCGGATCACCTCCACCCGGGAGGAAATGGGGTGTTGGACTCATTTCCCAGGGAATGGGAATACTGACTTGAATGAGCCCTAACATGGATGCGGCTATAAGAGAAAATATCAACCCCAATATACCCCCTGCCAGGCATTGAATGATTGATTCTCCTATAACCTGGCCTACCACATCTTTGTTTGACCAGCCAACTGCCTTGAGGACACCTATTTCGTTTGCCCTTTCTGCTAGGTTCCCTGCCATGGTTTTCAATACGATCAAAATAGTAATAACAAGGGCAATCAGAGACGTTGCTAAAGAGAATTTATCTGAAAGTGAAAAAAGGCTTCCCAAGTGTTTTAGAAAGGAAGCAGGGGTGGAGATACTGGCTTTTTCTCCTATAATTTTTTTAATTGAACGGGCCAACGAATCAATTTGTTCAGGATTTGCTTTTATAAACAAAATATTGGCATCATTTGATTCAAAGGGTGAAACGTTTTGTACTTGTTTGGATTCTTTGGCCATTCTTTGTGCATCCTCCATATCAAGATAGATATTGGCCACGGCAATCTTGGTCGCCCGGGATGCATCTACAATGCCTGAAATCTGAAAATCCTGTCCGCCTACGGTAACAGTATCTCCAGGTTTGATGTCATAAGTCTCGGCATAGGAACTTTCTGCAAGCGCCTGATTCTTCCCTTTTTCAAAAAATTTGCCTTGGGTCACCTGGGTGCGTAAAGCTCCCGGGCCCACAGGATTTTTAGGGTCAAATCCCAGAACGATGGTAAAACGATCCGCATCAAACACCCAGAGCAGCAGTGCCTGAACAAACCCCTGTATCCCCTGCAATTGACGAATTTGATTAACTTCATCTTTTCTAATGGTAACAGCAGAACAGGCAAAAACCGCTCCATCAAGATTTTCAGGTACATTACCGGCCCGTTGCACTATTATGTCAGACTCAATTTCTTTTAAGGGCATTCTGGCTGCTTCACTATACGCTTTTGAAAGGGCATTAATGGTGATCAATATAGTAATACCCAGGGCAAGACTGAATACGGCTGTAAGTGTTCTTCTCTTTCGATGATATAATTCTTTTCCCATATATATTAAATTCATCATTGGTCTCCCTATTACTGATCCCTATTGTTAAGAAAAAAACATTGGTCTGTGTTCATACTTTTATGCAGGAGTGCAAAAAACCGTTCCTGCTGATTTTCATCCAGAACACGTTTGACATCCAGAAGATGGGATATCACGATTCTTTGGATGTTCTCCTGAATTACAGCGATCTGTTTTCGCGATCGGTCAATTTGGTTTTGGTCAATATTTTTTTGAGATAAAAGTTTAACAAGCGAATCTTTTTTTATTTTCATGGTTGAATTAAGCGCTTCAAGCTTGTGATGAAACAAAGTAGCCAAGGATTCCATACTTTTCTGCTGTACCGGTGTGAGTCCCAATGTTTGATAAAAATGATGATTCTTCTGGGTTGAAAAGCTCCTGACGGGTAATGGTTGATGGCCATGAAAATAAAAGTTATATCCAACAACGGTCAAAACAGCCACGTTCATTGCCAAGGATAAAATCAACAAAAATACAATCAGGTTATTCTTCATATTAATGCTCCATATTTTCGGCTACCATATTAAAATATCCATCAGCTATTGACCCTTGTGGTACTGCATCGAAAACCGTCATAGATGCCAGTGTAATTTCCCGGTCGAAATAATTGGGCGAAGATTGGCCTAATGAAAAAGAAGGGTTTTGAATCAACAAATTACCCAAAAGGGTTCCGGTTAAAAGGCCAATCATTATCATAGCCGCCGCAGCTGAAGGAACGGGAAACAGCCTTAAAGGCTTGCCCAGCAGACGATTCCAAATGGAAGTGTCGGCCACAGATCTCATAACACGCTGTGTAAACCCAGGATCAGGCAAAATCTGCGGCAAACTATTAATTAATTGGGTTGTTTGTCCTAAAGCCGCAAGGTCGTTTTTGCATGCATCACAGTGGCGAAGATGAGCGTCTATACTCTCCCTTTGATTTTGACTCACTTCTCCATCTTGGTAGGCTGACAGCTTTTGTCTAATTTTATTACATGTCTTCATAATAAACCTTTAGCCTGCTTCTAATTTAAGGGACATCAGTCAACTATTTTTAATGAGCGCACCCTTTATATATTATTAAACACCCCAGAATCATAAAACCTGCGTTTTATTTTTTGACACTCAATTTTTTTTGAAGATTTTTTTTCGCGCGAATAAGCAGCGCATCCACTGCTGAGACCGAACGGCCCATGATTTGAGATATTTCACTATAGGACAGACCCTGGTTGGTTGTTAAAACAATAGCCATCCTCTGGGCAGGTGGCAATGTATCAAGTGCATTAAAAATCTGTTGGTATTGTTCAGCCTTTAACAATCGATCTTCCGGGGTTACAGGATTAACGCCGGGTTCGGATTCCGAAACACCCATCATATCCGGCGTATATTTTTGGAACGAAGAAATAGAAAACAAATTTCTAATTTTTAGAGCCCTATGCCTGTTGATACATAAATTTGTTACAATTCGATAGAGCCAGGTGCTGAATTTGGCCCGGGGTTTATATGTTGCCGCTGATTTCCAGACCCTTAAAAATGCTTCTTGTGCCAGATCTTCAGCTTCTGTTCGGTCTCCCATGAAATGCCAGATAAAATTTAAGACTGAATCCTGGTGAAACTGTACAAGAGTTGCAAATGCATCTCTATCTCCTTTTTTAACTCTGACCATAAGATTTGCATTTGTTATATTCTGCGGACCACGCATTAAATCATTACCTCAAAGGAGAACTATTTGGTTTAAAAGCTGTTCGATAAAAATCGAAAGTGAATAAATAGCGTTCATACAATGTCTAATTCTAAAAGAGAACGAGTATTGTCCGAGGCGGGGCACCATCGGTAGAGCGTGGGTATTGAAACGCCCAGGTTGTTTGCAACCTCTTTTGGTGGCATGCCTTGGGCTAAAAGCTTTTTGGCTGCTTCAACTTTACTTGGAGTCATTAGGCGTTTTCTGCCACCAACACGCCCGCGCTTCTTAGCAGCTGCCAATCCCGCTTTTGTCCTTTCAATTAATAGCTCTCGCTCCATTTGAGCAAGTGAAGCCATTACATGAAAAAAGAACCTGCCGACAGGTGTCGTGGTGTCAATACCATCTGTGGTACTCTGGAAGTGGATGCCCTCTTTATCAAATTTTCCAACCATGCTTATCAATTCTTTTAGATTTCGTCCTAATCGATCAAGCTTCCAGATCACAAAGGTATCTCCGGTGCGCAGGTGTGAAAGTACCTCATCCAATCCTGGCCTCTTTTTTCCCATCCCCGATATTTTGTCTGAAAATATTTTTGTACAACCTGCTTTTTTTAAAGCATCAGTTTGTAAATCCAAATTTTGATCATTTGAAGAAACACGAGCATATCCTATCAACATAATTTTTTCCTTTCTCAAAACTCGTTTATATAATAATGATATGAGAAAGGAATTTCAAGAAACCTTTTTGAGAATAAAAAGCGGGGGTTTTCAGCCGTTTTTCAGAAACCGAAAAATCATTATCAGAAACGAGGGTTTTTGAGAATACAAAAACAACAGATGACAAATGATTCCATCAACTGAAAATAGCAAACGTATCAGCATTCTTAATCAATCAGAAACCAATGAGCTGTATGAATTACCAAAATTTACCGATGATGAAAGAAGATGGTATTTTGAATTACACAACAATGAATCAAAACTATTGATGTGTTCAGGCAATACGAAAACAAAAGTCGATTTGATTTTACAGCTTGGATATTTCAAGGCAAAGAATCAATTCTTTCAGTATCAGCATGATAATGTCCAGTTCGATATTGATTATATTTTAGATCAATATTTCGATGGTGTACAGATTGACAAATTCAGTATCAGTCGAGAAATAAAAAGGAAAAACCAAAAGAGAATTTTAAATCTTCTAGGCTTTCAATATTTCAAGAAGACAAAGCACACTGCACCACTAACAGCTAAAGCAATTGAATTAAGCCGATTGTCTGCAAATCCAGTTTTTATTTTTCGTGAACTGATCGAATTTGTTTTCATGAGAAAAATGACAATGCCTGGATACACGACGTTGCAGGATATTATTTCAAAAGCATTGACCTTAGAGCAACAAAGGATCAAGCGTATTCTAAAAAAAAGGTTGTCGCCGGAAGAGGGGCAATCGATCTTCCAATTGATGCAAAAAAAAGATAGGTTTTATGCGGTTACGTCATTAAAGAAATTACCGAAAAATTTTAAACCCAAAGTAATCTATCAAGAAATAAAGCATTACCAAAAATATTCATCCTTATATCAAATTGCCAAACAGTTATTACCAAGCCTCAAGATTTCAAACAATAGCATTACCTATTATGCGGACCTTGTTGATCATTATACAGTGCAGTCTTTGCACCGTATAAATGAGGATAAAGCCTGTTTATGGCTGTTGTGTTTTATTTTTAACCGGACCAAACGGATATTGGACAACCTGGTATTGATGTTTAGTTATACCGTTAATCAATACCAGGTTGATGTTGGAGAGGAGGCTAAGCGATTGATCTTTGCTGATGCAATTGAGAAAGAGAAGCAGGCTGGCCGTGTTGCAAAACTTTTAAGAATATTTACCGATACCACTCTTGATGATTCGGTCCCATTTAAGGTCATTAAAGAAAAAGAAGCGTATGCAATCGCACTCCCAGAAACGATAAATCAAATATCAACCGGTCTGGAAAATAAAAGCAAAAATTATCAGAAACAATTTACCTGGAAGGCTGTAAAAAAAGTATCGACGAGTCACAAACTATTGCTAAGAGCCCTTTTGAAAGTTTTGCCTTTTGAAAGTGCCCAACATAAAGCATTAAAGAAAGCCATCGATTTTTTAAAATCAACATTATTGGGCAGTAAGCAGTTATCTAAAGTACCATTTGAGGACTTTCCCAAACAACATATCAGCAAAAAAATAAGGGGTTTTATTTATGATAACAATGAAAATATTGTTTTTACTGATTGCTATGAATACCATTGCTATCAGCAGATTAAAAAGTATGTGGATGCCGGTTCAATTTTTCTGAATGAAAGCATTCAGTATCGATCAATCTCATCGGAGCTTATTCAAGAATGGCAAAAAAATAAAACTCGGGTGATCCATAAAATTAACCGACCTATGTTAACTCAGCCGTTTACCGAATTTATCATCGAAAAAGCGAAACCATTAGATAATAAAATTATTGCGGTGAATGAGGCGATAATTGAAGGTAACAACGCTGATATCAAAGTTAAAACAGCAAAAGATGGTACATCCTCGTGGACATTGCCGTATCAAAAAAAAGAATCCGAAATCAACAATCCATTTTACAATAACTTACCACAAGTAAGCATTGACAGGGTTCTGCATTTTGTAAATCAGAAAACTCAATTTATTAATCAGTTTACGCATATTAAACCACACTACGCCAAGGCAAAACTCGACGAAATGGCCACATACGCTTGTTTAATTGCAAATGGTACAAATCTGGGAGTTCTGAAAATGGCGGATATTTGTGATCTCCGTTTAGCAAGCCTTCAAATAACAAATAAAAATTATATCCGTCTTTCAACACTGAAGGCTGCAAATGATGTGATTAGCAATGCTATTGCAACGTTGCCCATTTTTAAATATTGGAACTTAAAGACAGACCTTTTACATGCGAGTCTCGATGGCCAGAAATTTAAAACTAAGCGTGATACATTGCTTTCTCGCCATTCAAGTAAATATTTTGGATTAGAAAAAGGTGTTGTAGCTTATACTCTGGTCGCTAATCATGTCCCTGTCAATGCAAGGATTATAGCGGCCAATGAACATGAGAGCCGTTATTTATTTGATTTAGTGTACAATAACACCTCTGAAATACAACCGGATATTTTTTCAACAGATACAGAAGGTACAAATCGTCTTAATTTCCTGCTTTTACATACTATCGAAAGACTTTTTGCTCCACGATATCGATCTTTCCCTGGTAAAACCAAGTCTATTATTTCATTTTCTGCTACCAAAAAATTTGAAGATTATTTAATCAAACCGCATAAGAGGCTTAATCAAAAACTTATTTTAAATGAAGAGGATAACATAAAACACATTCTGGCCTCTTTACTTATCGGTGAAACGAATCAAAGCAACATTATTGGGAAACTTGGGTCCAATAATTTTAAAAGTAAAACCAAACGAGCTCTCTGGGAAATGAATGCAGTCTTAATGACTGATTATTTATTGGATTACGTTGGAGATGTCATTTTGCGGCAAGCGGTACAAGGATCATTATGTCGTGTTGAAGCCTATCATCAATTACGACGGCATATCGCCATTATTAATGGTAGGCATTTTCGAGGGTCAACGGAAATGGAAATTGCTGTTTGGAATGAGTGTGCTCGCTTGTTAGCCAATTCTATTATTTATTACAATGCAATATTGCTGACAAATTTAATGGAATATTTTAAAAAATCTGGACAAAATGGAACATATGAATTTGTAAAACGACTATCTCCTGTAGCATGGGTACACATCAACTTTTTGGGGCGATATTCATTCATGGGGAACGAGATTATTGATATCGATAGCTTATTAAGTCAATTTAGGATTGATGATATTTTTTCCATGGATAAAAATCAAAAGATTATCTTAGCAAATTGAAATTAGGCAGTTTCGAGGGGCTTCTCAAAATACCTCATCTTCGATAAAGGCAATTACCCGCATTGAACCCTGACATCGAGAACATAGGAGTGGATCGACTTCGACAGAACGGCTACGACGGTGAAGTAGGTGAATGTACTCAACCTGACCATGTAGCGCACCACATGCAACCGTTATCAACAGATACGTAACTTCCTGAAACAAAGCATACATCGATTTTCACAGACAGCCCTCTTTTCAAATGATACTCTGTATTGACCGAAGTTAATAAAACCCCAACTTTGGTGGTGTTGTAAGGTTTCAATACGGAATCAAGTAAAAAACTCAATAAAATATATTGACAAGGCACATAAAGTATGTATTTGTTCTTTATAAGCTCACTACACACACTAATTAGGTGATGTATGGCGGCATTGATCACACGACCCCGTGTCTCGAAAAGAGTGCGGGGTTTTGTGATTTTGTGCCAAGATTACTTTTCATACTTTTCACAAAGGAGGGTAATGGAGATGAGAGCATACCACAAAAAAGCTTGGACATGCGCCATGGTAATCACAGTTATTCTGTCTTTTTCTACTTTTTCTTTTGCACAAACCGAAAGCATTAAATCGCGGCACACTTGGGAAATAGGACCGGAAATATCGACCATTGAGTATAAAGAACCCGATGTCATGAGTCAAAAGGGACTAATGTATGGAATTGGTGCGGCCTATACTTATCGCAATGGCGTTATGATTAAGGTTGCGGGTAGATACAGTTATGGACAGGTAGACTACAAAAATTCAGGCACCATTAATAATATAGATGATAGCATATTTGAAATTAGGGCGCTTGGAGGCTACGACTTTAAAATCTCAAGTTCATTCACGATGACGCCTTTCATCGGCCTTGGTTACAGGTATTTGAAAGATGATATGGCCGGAAGAATTAGTTCAACAGGCGCTAAAGGATACTTAAGAGAATCAAATTATTACTACAGTCCGATTGGTATCGAAGCTGTAAATGTTTTCGATAAGGGTTGGTCTGCCGGTGTAATTTTGGAATATGATTACTTTTGGAAAGGGACGCAAAAAAGCTATTTAAGCGGTGCTATAGCCGGCTATAACGACGTTGAAAATAGCCAGAACAGCGGTTATGGCGTGAGAGGATCGATAATCATCAAGAAACAAACAGATCGGGTATTTTATGCAATAGAACCCTTCATAAGGTATTGGAATATTGATAAGTCGGAAATTAAAAACTTGACATATTACGGAACTGTTATCGGGACCGCATGGGAACCCAAAAATGAATCTACAGAAATCGGCGTAAAGTTTATGATAGGATTTTAATTATCTCAACGCAGCCCAAAGGACATCGTCCGAAAAGATTGGTTGGGCAGGCGCTTCTTATGTAGTCCAGTGGGCGGACTTTGGATCGTCTATACATCCAAGGTCCGCCCCGGAATTCCCTGACATAGGAACGTCAAGACAACTAAGGTCTTCCCTGCCATGGAATGGCTGGTCGCCATGTGTTCGAAAAACCCGATACCCTACAGGGAGCAAGACAGGGGCGAATATATTTTTGGGATATTAGGGATTCTAAAACACCGTCAGAAACTTCACTGCAACTGGTAATCATCACGTCAATTGAAAATCAAAATGCCTTGGCTTGTAGGTGAAGTAACGGAGAGATTACCAAAACTTGACTCGATATCATGAGCAGATAAACATCCAGACAAATATTGTCCTTGTTGATTCCAGGTAGGGTCAGCTTCTCCGGGTGGCGGCCTCCAGCTCCCGTTTCTTGATCACGATGAGGATCGCTGTCAGGGCGGCCTGCGTCATCCCGGGGATCCGCTCGGCCTGACCGACCGTGACCGGCGCCACGCAGGCGAGTTTGGCCTTGAGTTCGTTGGAGAGCCCCGGCACCGAGGAGTAATCGAAGTCCGCCGGGAGCTTCATCCCTTCGATCTCCTTCATCTTGCGGACCGATTCGCGCTGGCGCTGGATGTACCCCTCGTATTTCGCCTCGATCTCGATCTGTTTTTTGACCGTGCGGTCGGCAACGGCCTCCCAGCCGGCAAAACGGGAGAGGTCGTCATAGCCCAGTTCATTCCTCTTGAGAAGCTGGAAGAGGGTGACGGGATTCCTGAGGGGCGGCGAATTAAGCTCGGCAAGGGTTCTATTCGTTTCCTCGACTGGAAAGATTCTGACGGAGGAGAGCCGACGGATGCCGCTTTCGATCTGTCGAACTCTCTCCTTGAGCCTCTCGTGGTCATCCCGCCCGATCAGGCCGAGCTCCCGTCCCTTTCCCATGAGACGGAGCGTCGCGTTGTCCTCCCGGAGGATGAGGCGGTACTCGGCGCGGGAAGTGAACATCCGGTATGGCTCGTCCAGTTGATAAGATTTCCCTTTCAGGGACAACATCAGGGAAAATTTACGGTTGTGTGAGGCAACAGAGTTTGCCCCAATATGAAGTATGGCCGGATTGAACACATCAGCCGGAAAATGGAAAATCCGCAAACAAAATTCATATGACCGATAACAGGCATTATGTCAAGGGCATTTCTTGCCAAACATGCTGTAACTGCCTGAAATTTGAGAACAGGAAACCTGTGGGGCCACGTTTTGGACTCCTAAAAATAGCTGTCTGTGGGATACTGCGGATCTCTGGTATAATCATCCACCGACGGGACAGGATATGCGTCCGGGATAAAGGGCGGAGCGTTCGCGCGGGGCAACGGTTTACGCTTTACCACCCACAACCCCAAATGCCTGAGGATTTTTTTAATCACATCCTCATCTTCGATAAAGGCAATTACCCGCATTGATCCCCGGCACTTTGGGCATGTCAGCGGATCGACCTCATAAATCTTTTGTATTAGCCGTGCCCAGTTTTTTCGCAATTCCTTGGGGCTCAGCTCCGGCTCCAAAATATAAGGGATCTGATCGTCTGTATGAGCTTTCTTGCGGCGGCCCCGACTTACGTTACTGTAGTGGCCATAATATCGAACCATTTGTTCGCCTTTGTTGGGAACATGCGAACACATGGCTGCAATCCATTCCAGAGCGTCAAATATCTTTGACTTCTTTCCTTTCCCTGATCGGGGCCGGGAACTTGCCTTTGATCGGTATTCCACCTGACCCGATTCCCGATGATATGTCATCCTCTCCTGGGAAAAGGATGCGCGGATAATATACCGGGCCAGGTTCTCCATCGATTTCTTTTGCCAGGGCAAAATCCTCGACCCTAAAAATACGTTGAATCCTGTATGCCGCCACTTGTCTAACAACGTTATTACATCCCGGTTGATTTTGCCTTTGGTCAAAAGCATCTTTAAGATCATATGTCGGAAAATTTGCTCAAGCGCTTTGGTATCGATGGCAGGAGCAACGGAAAACATTCCGTTTTCGTGGAAACAGCCGTCGGAAATCAGAATATGCAGATGAGGATTGAATCCTAAAAAATCACCAAAAGTCTGAATGGCGATAACAGCTCCGGGAACAATATTCTGCCCCTTAACAACCTTTTTGAAATAGAGCTTCAGCGCTTCCCAACCACAACGACTTAAACCCGAAAGGAGCTTGCGGTCATACAGAAAGTAACGCCGTAATATCTTGGGAATGCTCAACACCGCATGCCGGTGGGGAATCGCTTTGACGACCTCATGGCACAGCCATTCGCCAAATTCAACGACTCGCTTCTGATGACAAGATGGACAGAAATGTCGGCGCTTGCATGAAAACGCCAGGAGATACTCGTGTCCACACTCTTTGCATCTTACGCGGGCAAAACCATTATGCAAAATGCCGCAGTCCAGGTAACGGCAAATCACTTGATGAACATACGGACGATAAAAACCATACCGTCGCTCAAACCGGTCCTCATAAACCTGTTCGAACGTTTCAAAGTGGTCTTCAATGCATTGGTAATATGGCGTGCTCTGGGGATCGCGCTGCCGGTAAACCGGTGCCGGCATGAATATCGCCACCTTTCTCAAATAATGCCCAAAGCCTTATGCCATCGCAATATCCATGCCAAAATTACCAAACGCAAAACAACGCTAAAATAACCACCAAGTGATAAGAATTCCCTTTCAAGAACAAAATCAGGGAAAATTTACGGCTGTGTGAGGCAACAGAGCTTTTTGTGTCTCAAAGATTGCTTTTGTTGGGGGGAGCTGGTAAGCTGAGTGTGAGAGTTGGGAGGCACTTAATGAAAAAAATATCATGGGAAGAGTGGCTTGATCATACTGAACGGTTATGGGCTGAGTGGCTTGATTATCGGAAAAGATTAGACGAAGCACCTTCTGATGAAGAGCGCGAAAAGATCGAGAAAGAATTTCATATCAAATATCCTCCGGCGGAAGATCCCGACGACGACACCGTTATGCTGGCCGGAAGCCTTGAGACACAATATAAAATCAAACCATGGATTTAGCCCGGTGGCTTGCTTTTTTATGCCCTGAAAATAAAAAAGCGGGACATAGCGACGTGAATACGGCACGGCTGTTGATATGGCCGGGGAAATCAGCTTGCTATTTTACAGGGAAATGATATCCTGTGTCTTCAGAATTTCTATGCGGTGCGCACTATGCCAGTCAAGAGGAAACAGGGAATAAGTGGCGCAAAGGCAACCGGGGCAATCCGGCTAGGGGAGTTTCATAGAGTCTGCCCTGAAAGTGATTTCAAATGGGGCCGAGAGGAGATAAAAATGACACCGGAAGAAAAAGGGCAACAAACATGGAAGCAAAATATCGAAAAAATAGCCGGATTATCAGATACACTAAAGGATGATCGTCTTGCGAATGGAATAATCGCTCTTGATAATGCTAATGCTTTCAAGTCTCGCGGCGATTTTGATTCAGCTCGACAAGCATATTGGCAAGCCGAAGAATGCTTTCGTCAAGCAAATACCTTAGCAAACGGAGCCTTTTTGGAAGGCCTAAAGTATGCTCATTCTTGTTATCTAGATTTTGCGATTAACACTGATCCCGTGTTTAAGCAATGCATGACTGAAGTTCGGGACGTAATTGCTAAAACTCCGGGTATTTTACAATCAGATATTTACACCTCCCTTTCAGTGAGTAAAGAAAATGCAGGGTATAGTTTGAGGTTTGGAGATGAGGCCGGATTAATTAAAAGAACTAAAAAGGGCCGATCGTATCAGTTATGGAATAATCCATAAAGAGAATAAGAGAGGAGCAATAAGCCAAGCGTCCTAGCCTTTTACATGGAGAAAGGGGGATCATGTAATGAGCATCATCGACAGGCTTAAAAGACTAATTTTTGGCGCAAGTGCCGAACCTGTGAAGCAACGCCCAATGAACGCTGCGCAGCCAAAGCCTAAAATCATTACCACAATCGAGAAAAGTCAAAACAATATAAACAAGCATTGGAGAGCTAACGACGATATTATAAAGGGGTTGGAATTTATCGCAACTTTGCAACTTCGCACGCCGCTGCGTGTGTTGTTGCGGCATGGTGAAATCCACACGGATATAAACACGGAACCGCCCAAAATCATAAAAGAGATGTGGGAAGGTGCCTGGGTTGAAAAAACAAAAACGTATCGGGAACTTGGCTTAGCCGTTGACGAAATACCGGAGGGCGCTGTTGCGTCAGATATAGGGCCGATTTTACGTAGTGATTATTTGCCTTTTCTTATTGCCCTTCGGAAAATTGTTGAACTCGATGAACCTATTGAAAACCGAATTTCCAAACTGCGCGAGATGCCAATTTTGGGCGAATGGAAAACATATGTAGAAAAGCATGGTGATATAGAGACAATCAGCGGCAGATTTTTCCCGGAATTTATCGAAACAATTCCCAAGATTAGCAGTGCGGCAATTGATGAGTTGTCCGAATTGGGTTTAGATACGCCGAACCGTATTGCAGCAACACCCAATGAAACGCTGCTGAGCATCAAAGGTATCGGACAATCAAAGCTAAAGACAATTCGTGACTACTGCGCTGGCATAACAGATAACCGCGACGCCGATAGA
>JACKQG010004360.1_pt1 | contig 16475 bp, 12 predicted proteins | sample 8237621 | NCBI WGS metagenome assembly JACKQG01 (sample SAMN15677084, study PRJNA649215) | marine metagenome | biome: marine; feature: Black Sea; material: saline water; isolation source: suspended particulate matter (SPM) from the Black Sea western gyre | collected 2013-06-09/2013-06-10 | depth...
TCGGCCAAAGCAATAACCGAGTGCCCATCGAAGACAGGGTACAAAGCGACTCCTCCTCCCAGGATCACGGCTAGGACAAATCCAGCTCGAACCATCTGCGTCAACCCGAGCTGCCACCGCTTCGGCTTGTCGTGCTGGGAGGTCATTGACATCCCCCGTTGTCAGGTGCGACCAGCGTTGGCGTCACGTCGCCCACCCATCGTCTGGCAGCAAACTGTTGGGCGCATCATCGCGGAATAATCGGCAACAGGATATGGGATGCTCGCTCTTGTCCGTGGAAAACCGTCTGCGATGCTTCCAGCAGTTCTGTGGCTGAGGCAAAGGGATGGCCTGAATTGGGGTTTCTGTCGAAACGAGGGAAGTTGCTACTGGAGATTTCAACTCGGATTCGGTGTCCAGCTTTGAACAGATTGCTTGTCACCCAAACATCGATCTCATAGCGATAGGCCTTGTTCGGCTCAATCAGCTGTGGCGTCGGGCCGCGACTACGCCAGCGAGCGCGTATGATACCATCGCACAGATTGTAGGCCTTTCCGTTGGGATGAACGTCCACCAGTTTCGCGGTGAAATCCGTGTCTTTGGCGGACGTCGCAGCATATAGAATCATCTTTACCGGGCCGGTGACTTCGATGGCATCCGTAAGCGGCGCTGTGGTGTAAACCAAGACATCTTCGCGTTGCTCGACTGAGGATTGTTCGCGTGGTCCGGCGGGCGCTCCGCGAAAGTTGTTGCCTCCAGCAGTCGGAACTGGATTGTTTGGGTCGTACCTAAACGTGTCGCTTCCGGACGTCTCGGGTGTGCCGAGGCCCAGGACGCCACCTCCGGTGATCTCGGCCGCGTTGCCATCGCTATGTAGATAAAACGGCGTGTATCGTGTTCGAGCCAGGGGCCATTCGCTTTCGCCACGCCATTTGTTTTCGCCCATGACAAAGATGTCGTATTTCGGCCACTCCTGAATGCCAGTGTCCTGATCGCAAAGCCAATAGTCGAACCACTTCTTTTGTAGCGCAGCAATGTTTCTTCCGGCTGCCTTGCCGAAATCAAGATGGCCCACTTTCTGTCCCCCAACGCCATGCCCCCAGGGGCCAATAATGGTGAATTGATTTTCTCGGACGGCAGGAATTCTTGATTCGCTTCTTACACTGGAAGTCATTTCAAGCGTGGCTTTGGAAAAGACGTCGAACCAGCCACTGATGTTCAGGACGGGGACTGTGATGTCGTCGAAGGCCTCGCGACCGATCCCCCGCCGCTTCCAGTAGTCGTCGTCGACCGGATGTTCAACCCAGCTTCGGAGATAAGGCACCTGCTTACTCAACTGATCGTCGAAACGGTTGAGTGGGAGGAAGTGAAGAGCTTCGCGCATCTCCTTCGGCGACAGTCCCGCGCCGCCGACCGAGGCTCCCCACCTCATCATCAGCGCAAGTTTGAAAGCGCCACCCTCGTAGGCAAGGTCGTAGGCGTTGCAGAAAGGGACGACGGGAACCATGGCCTTCAGATACTGGCTGCCTTTCGGTGCCGACGCCCACTGCGTCCAACCGACGTACGAACTCCCAAACGTTCCTATTTTTCCGTTGCACCATGTTTGAGTGCCGATCCACTCTTGGCTGTCGAAACCATCTTCAGCGTCGTAGCGAAAGGGTTCCCAAACTCCTTCCGAAGCGCCGCGACCGCGACAATCCTGAACGACCATGGCGTAACCCTTACTAGCGTACGACCGCCCCGGTCCATATTTCTCACCACCTTTGCCATAAGGTGTTCGTGACAGAATTGTTGGGAACGGCCCGTCGCCTACGGGGCGGAAGACATTTGCCGCGAGTCTTGTCCCGTCGCGCGTGGGGATCATCACGTTTGGCTCGAAGACAAATCGCGAGTCTTGCGCTAGAAGTGGTGAAAGCAGTACGAGCCAAAGCGTTACGGTCGCGATCGGAAACCAACTTTGGACCGGCATCTGCAGATCGTGAACAGACGCCGACACTCGATCTGCTCGCCGGTCTTTGATCGGTAAATTTGCCATTACTTAGATGTCGACCTGTTTGTTGTATCCGGTTCCGTGAGCATCGCCTCCAAGCGTGATTTGAAGTCGAAGTTCTTGCTCGGGAAGTGGCTGCCGTGCGGTTTCGATGGAGCGGCGGCCGGATCGTCGACCCATACGTCCACGCCGTCGTACGAAACTGAAGACACCATATTGGTAAAGTTCGCGATGCCATAGTGCCATCGGGGTTCGCCCGTTGAGCTTGGGCGGAGTTCCAGCTTGATCAACACTTCCGGATCAGTCCCTCGACAAAAGATGAACAATGAACCCGAAGCCAACTTCCCGTTGCCTTCTTCATCGTCGTAGCTGTGAACCGGACGTGGGAGCAATCGGAAGTCCCACAGTTTGCCGGCCCGACTTTCGCCACGTGCTTTGAATCGCCTCGCGATGGCCTTCGCCTGCAGTTGACGCTGGACTTTGTTCTCGGCGGGTTTCGGTCCTTTGGGGACTTCTTTCCAATCGAGCCCCGGTCCGGGTGGTGTCCAGATCTTTCGTCCATCGCGAATCATCTCTAACGGTTCGTCGCACAGCGAGTGATACTCATGCAACTCGCTCCATGCTTTGCCATTCGACCAGGTCATCAGGACGCTGGTAATTGCGGCGATTGAGCGACCACGTTTGTCCGTCCAAACGTAAAGCAGGCCGAGTTCGCGACTCGCATCCACTTCATCGACATGGACGAACGCTGGTTGTTTCGCCAACTCGAAAGACACGTTCGGATCCGCAGTCAAAGCCAGACGATACTCGCTCAACGAGAGCGAGCAGTACTGCATCCATGGTTTCTGTTTGGGTGCCGCCTTCTCAGTTGCACGTTCGTCTGCGACCTGCGCTATCGCGACCACTGGTGCAAACACGACCGCGAAGTTCACCATCAGTCCAAGCAGTTCGCGCATTTCACGTTTCCTATCCGCTGGTTGTCACGCCGTATTAGGTGGTGTCTGTGGTCGAGTCTCAGGCTTACGAACATAATTTCCAAACCGGCTTAGCCACTGGGATTGAATTACTCTCTCCGCTCCTAAACTGACTACACAGGTCACGTGACGGTTCTGACAGAGAATCTCCCGACGATTGCAGGCTAAGCAAGTCTACCTACTGCGGATATTCTGTGTCCAACACTTTCAGCCGTCTGGCGTTTTGCCAATCCCATTCATAGATCGATGGCATATGAGTGTAGATGAATTCTGGTCCGCCATCGAAATGATGGAGGCCCGTAACCGTCGTTAGCTTTGTTCCGTCCTTCGACCAACGAAACTGAGCGACCGCCGACTGCCTAATGGAAGCGGCGATCTGCCCGTCGGCAACATCGACAATCGTGACCCCAACGACGTTGCTCGACGCCACGAATCGGCCGTCAGGAGAGAACGAAAGCAGTCTTACAGCCCCCGGAACGTCGGCAATGCTGTGCAGCAACATTGCCGATTCCGAATCCCAGATCAACAAACCGACCTTGCTGTCGGACACTGCCACATCCTTTCCGTCGCGATAAAGACGCTTCGCTGATCGTGAGAATAGGCGATCGCAATTCCGGCAGGTAGCTCACACAACAGGCAACCGGAAGGGAAGGCGACCAGTTGCAGTATCGGCTTCTTGACCATATCTCGCTCGCGAAGCGGATGGTCTGATGGCCGTAGGTCAAGATCGTCGAGACGGACTAACAGACGCTTTCCATCGGGCGTGAACTCAAGGCTCGTGATTCGCGGAATCTTGGCGATACGAGTGTGTTCGTGATAGTGACCGGCGTAATGGAACTCGCCGCCGAGGCCGATCTTCGATTCCGCGCTGGTTTCCAGATCCAAGACTCTGCCATCTGCCCGCACAAGCGTCTTGCCATCTGGAGACAACGCGAAGTTATCGTAGGGAAGCAACGGAACTTCTTTAAAAATGCGGCTCGTCGGCGACTTTGACCAATTCCAAACATGGAGCGTGTTGCCAGCCTCCCGATAAGGCAAGTACGCACCAACGGGCAATGGCTTGTTGCGCCCCGTCGCCACGATAACCGGCGCGTTGGCGGCATGCAACACTTGGGCCCCGTTGGCGAAACGAAGCCACACATTTCACAACCGTGAGGAGTAGTTTCAGAGAGAATCGCGCGGGAGATTAAACGATCCCGTTAGGAAACACGAAAACGAATCTTCCATAAACGACTGCAACACGACCGCTAGAAGACGTCGAGCAATAATTCCTGTCCTCCGTAGTAGTAGAGAGGCGTGGGACCTCCGACGACCATTCCTCGTTTCACCCAAAAACGGAAGTACCCTCCTTCCTTTCCGTGTGCGATGAACGTGCAGCGTCCGAGCAGGATGTCAGAAAGGTGTCTCGAATGCTGCGTAATGATTACTTCGCCGGAGGACTCGTTGGCCATTGTTCGGAAGCCATCTTCATCACTCCGTGGAGACCAATACCCGAAAGGCTGAAGACCTTCGCGTTTTACTTTTGCCGAGCCTTGCACCAACTGCTGACCGGCGACGCTCGGCCACCCCACCAGAACGCGAATGCGAATGCGACGATCGCAACGGCCAACAATAATGTGCGCAACCGAAACCGAAGTCGTCGTCGTATCCGTGACGTGCTCATCAGGCTAACTCCGGTCCGAGAATCAACTGCCCGTACGGAAACGCCAGAATGTCCTCAATCGTATCACCGAGTACAAGTCGTTCTTGTTGGGCACGATGACATGGCGGATCGCGCGAGTACCAGTGGCCGCTTCCCTCTGTTCCATTTTCAGCTTGAACCGACCCGTGACAGCAACGGGTTGGGCTCCCGCTGAAGTCGACTCCCTGCACTAGGTTTGTTTGTCTCGGGACGGCGAATCACGGGAACTTGTAGTCTCACGGTGTACTACCGAGTTCAAATCCCGTCGCGATTCTCCTGTGCTCCGCGTTTCCTAGGATTGCCCATCTTGATACAATAACGTCGAGCGTGCAGGACGCTACTGTGTCCGCGGAAAGGGCTGAGCCCACCTGATTCGTGTGTTGTGTAGATTGCTGGAGTACCTTCTTTCGGCTCGCGACGCGGACACCGGGCCAAGCGGCAAGCAGCCGCGGAAAGGAGGTCGTCATGACCCACCCACATTCTGCCCCAACGCGATCGCTTCCCGATCGGCCGAGTCTCGGCCAGCTTCGTAAGCAGGCGAAAGAATTGCTCAGGTCGTACCAGGCCGGCGAGTCGGATGCCATTGCCGAGGTCGAGCGATTCGAAACGAGCCCCGATCCGCAGTTCTTCGCACTCACTGATGCCCAGCGGGTTCTCGCACGAGCTTATGGTTTCGCCAGTTGGACGAAGTTCAAGCATCACGTTGACGGCGTGAACGTCGATGCATTTCTGCGGGCGGCACGTGCGGGTGATCGTGCCACTGCTCGCAGATTGGCAGAGGTGAAGCCCGAGTTGGTGAACGCCGCGGGCGATGAAACGGACGAGCGACTCGCGATTCACTTTGCGGTCCTCAATCGCGATGCGGATATGACGCGTCTTCTGATGGAGCTCGGTGCGGACGCTCGCAGAGGATGCTGGCCGGATCGTGCCGCGACCACGGCATTCACGCTGGCCTCGGATCGCGAGTACCACGAGATCGTTGAGATTCTTAGCCAGGGGGAAGATCGCCAGCGAAGGGAGCGGAGTACTGCCGGAGCAACAATCGGTTCGAAGACCGACGAGATTGCAGAGGCCATATTGAGTGAGCGCTGCGACGACGCAATCCGGATACTCGAAAGCGACTTGTCGCTGATCGGTGCCTGCAGCAATCACGGTGCGACACCGTTGCACATCGCCGCGTTGAGGCACAATCCGCGGATGGTCACGTGGCTGCTCGCTCGGGGCGCCCCCGTTGATGCATCGAATCCTTACACCGACCGACCGATAAGCTACCCGGCTTCAGCGGGCCTCGGCAGAACGCCGCTGGACTATGCCGCGATCGTCGCGGGATGGGCCGCCAGCGACGAGTACTTTGGATGGACCGCCAGCAACGAACGCTTCCCGTACCTCGAAAACTCGCGTGTCGATCCCACTCGCTTCTACGAAACGGTGAAGCTCTTACGCGCCGGTGGAGCGGTGTTGACACCTCGAGCTGCCGTCGCGATCGGTGATCAACAGTCGGTGCGGAAAATGCACCGTGCAGGGCGCCTCCACAACGAGATTCACCTCGTTCGCGGTGGGCTGCTCGCCGTCGCGGTACGAGTCAATCGCATTGATATGGTCTCGTTGCTGTTGGACCTCGGCCTGGATCCCGACGAGCCGGCAAGACTCGACGAAGACGGCACAGAAAGCCGGGGATTTCCGCTCTGGTTTGCGGCCTTGTGCGGCCGGCGTGAGATCGCCGAACTCCTGGTCACCCGCGGTGCTGACGTCAATGCCTTGGTCTTCGCGTCTGGCGACCCGTTGTGCAACGCGTACGCAACGCGGGACGAAGAGATGCAGGCACTGCTGCTTACACACGGAGCACGACTGACCGTTGAGAATCTGGAGGGCGACGCCCAAGAAACCGTGAGAGCGATTTTGAACGGAGAACTTGCGGCGCAGAGCCTCAACGCGGTTGACCCAACGCACGCCGAACTGATCGAGCATATGCTGCGAGCGACTGCGGGCGGCGACTCGGAAATCGTCCGTATGTGTCTGCCGCACGTCGAACGAAAAGTGGACGATCCGTGGTGGGCCGGACTGCTCCAAACGGCATCGCTCGACAGTTTGAGGCTCATCCTGGACAACGGGGTCGGTCCGGACGTCGCGGAGGTCGGAAAACCAACCGCCTTGCACCGCATCGCCACGGACGTCGCGAACGGCCACGTGCCCGACGAGCAACAAGTCAAGCATGCTACGATGCTGCTGGACGCCGGTGCGTCACTCACGCGCCGTGATTCGCTGCTGCAATCAACCCCTCTCGGTTGGGCCTGCCGCTGGGGACACCTTGAACTTGTCAAACTGTACCTCAAACGTGGCGCCGACCCGGTGGAAGCCGACGCCGAATCGTGGGCAAAGCCCCTGGCCTGGGCCATAAAGCGTGAGCATCACGAGATCGTTGAATTGCTCGGCGCTCATCTGGCAAGATAGAAGACAACGAATCAGAGTCGTTGAAAGACCTGGATTCGAGCAGGAGTGATGAGCGTGCTCATGGGTTTGATAGTAATTGGGGACGAGCCGGCCAGAGAATTTGCGACGCCGACGTACGCAAATGGGTTGGGAGCCAGCGCAATCGCGAACGGCCACTGCTGCCGATCGACCGCAACAACAATCTGCTTCGCCGTCGCCACGGACTCGCAAAATGGCAGTTTTTCTTTCCAGATACCGACGACAAATTGTTGTATTGACATGACAAGCTTTTTTCGTATCGGTTCGTGATGTTGTCATCTGCATTCGTTAGAATTGTGCCGGGTGAGACACACGCCGGACGGGCCGCCACTCTGTCTAGTCGGCTTGTCGCAGACGTCGCTTGAACTCTTCGACCAACTCCACAGGGCTCGGATCTTCACCCAGCATCAAGGCTAGCTCGTAGCTGGCCCATTCTCCGACTAGCAGCGTCGAGAAAATCTTCTCTAACCGGCTGCGCCCGTTCATCGACACTGAGCTCGATTCAAGACCATATGGCTTGAGGATCTCAATTGTGATCCGCTCGCAATCCTGAAGCCGAGGATCTGCTTGGGGATCAGAGAGAAGAACCAAGTGGAATCGCCCGTGGCGATGAATCCAGCCGGTCATCTCGTTGTGATTCAACTCGGGAAAGACGTTCCAGAAGGCGGGAGTCTTGGCGTTTTCATTGAACTTGATCTTCCAGATCCGGGCGACCGTTTCGTACGCCAACGGCGAATATACGACCGGTGTTGCTTCGCGCAGCACGTCGACCAAATCGCGGCCTCGCTCCCGCGTCCTTTCCATTTCGTCGAACAGATAAGCGACCAGCGCTGCGACCGCGTCTTCCGCCCCGTCAACGGCGCATCCACAACGCGCTAGCAGACGGACGAGGATTCCGACTCCGTATCCAGTAGCGCTGCGCGGCTGTATCCACGCAGGTGCTGCTGGAATGCGAACGAAGGGAATGTCATCGCCGCGGCAACGCTGTTCGAGGTGGCCCCCGGAGGAAATTCCTACCAATGGAAATCCGTTCTGGAGTGCCGCGTCATAAATTGACAGTGTCTCCTCGGTGTTCCCCGAAAACGAAGAGGCGATCATCAGTGTGCCCGTTCCATTCAGATTCACCGGCAGGTCATAGCTGCGAAGGATGTGAAGTGGCACTCGGGACAAGCCGGCTTCGGCCACCAAAGCGGCGGCCATCCACGATCCACCCATCCCGGCAACTACGATCTGATCGAACGGACCGGCCGGCAGTGGCCTGTCCGGTTCCGTCTTCAGTCCGGCGATGAGTTGCGCTGGTGATTTCCGAATGATGCTTTGCATATCCTGCGTATCAAGCGGATGACTCATTGTGTTTTCCTCCTGCACACACTGGGTGTTGCCGAGGCATCTCGGCGTTGCCCTACTTCCAGGTCGCGAACTGTTCGAGCAGGTCGACACAGCGATTCGAGTAACCCCATTCGTTGTCGTACCAACTGTAGAGTTGGACGAGTTCACCGGCGACGACCATAGTCCGCTGCGTATCGATGATCGCGGATTCGCTGCGACCGACGATGTCCGATGAAACGATTTCATCCAGCTCATGGTCCACGACGGCCATGATACTCGGATAGTCGTTTGTGGCCGCGTCCTTCAGGGCTTTATTGACTTGCTCCGCCGTGACAGACTTCTTCATGAGCAAGTCGAGCACGCTGACGGATCCGTCCAGCGTCGGCGTACGGATGGCACCTCCGTTGAGATCGTCAAGACCGTCAATTACTTTTCCAATGGCCTTGGCAGCACCGGTCGTTGTGGGAATCAGGTTGCCGAGAACTGATCGAGCACGCCGCAGATCCTCGTGAACTGCGTCGCAGACGTTTTGATCGTTCGTTGCCGAATGGACCGTCGTCAATAGTCCGGCCTTAACTCCCAAAGCTTCGTTCAAGACTCGCAACGGCACTCCGATGGAGTTCGTCGTACACGACGCATTGCTGATGATCTTGTGATCGGAGGTGAGCTTGTCATCGTTGACGCCAACGACGGCCATGAAATCTACGTCTCCGCTTGGGGGCACGGTCAGCACGACGCGCTCAGCTCCCGCCTGGACGTGCTTCATGCACTGCTGTTGGCTGCGGAACACGCCGGTGGATTCAACCACAACCGCCCTCTCGCCGCAGGCTGACCAATCCAACCGGGCCGGATCTCTTTCGCTGGAAACGGGGATTCGTTTGCCGTTGACCAGTAGAGCGTCTTGCTCGAATTCAACTTCACCCGGAAAGCGACCCTTAACGCTGTCGTTTCGCAATAATGCAGCAAGGATTCGAGTTTCCGTTAGGTCGTTAATCTTTGCAATCTCCAGGTCAGAATCTCGTTCGAAGATTGCTCGCAGGATTGAAGCTCCGATTCGGCCAAACCCGTTAATGCCAATGGCAACTTTTTTATTCATGATGTGCTCCGTTACGTTTAATGAAGTGTGCGACCATGCACGATCGATTGGACTTTTCATACCATCGGGACGCGTGGCGCCGCGGTCTGCCGTCGTTATCGATCCTCGTTAACACTCTGGGTTACTTGACGACGATTACTTCTCAATGCACTCCATCACCATCTGTACCAGCTCACGTTCATAATCCAGATCACACTTGCCGCTAACACTTTTCGTTTGCGCCAAGGCGTCAATGATCGCCAGCGAGACGGCCTTGCTCCCGCTCTTTAAGAGAGTTTCCGAGAACTGATATTCACCACGAGCCCTACTGCACGTAACAAAAGAGACATTGCGATCTGATGCTGGCAGCCGGACGAAATTGATGTCGAGCCGGTTCACTTCAGGCAAGCTGTCGCCAATCTTCTCGAACGCCTGCTCGAAGTTCTCTTTGAGAATTCCATCGGGCTCGAACATCTCTCGTTGTTCTTCTTCCTCGTCGCGGAGGACTTGCTTGGCAGTCTGCACGCCATGAGAGCTCAACAGCCGATGGAACTCACGCGTGACTCGCACCGCCTTTCGCCCCAGCCGCTGCATGCTCTGGAACTCGACGTCGCTGAACGAGCAGAGGACGTGGTCGGGGAATGCCCGCCGGAAGGCGTCGACCCACGCGTGAGGACGCCGGGTCTGAGACCAATAAAGGCTGTTCTCAAGTGTGTGAAGACCTTCCTGGTTCTTGTCGATTGCGTAGCGGATTATTTCGGTCTTCATGTCTGGCGGGCAGGAGTCGAACAGACGCAGCACATAGGTCAACAACCGGTCCATGCTGGCGTCGCGAGATTCGTTGATTGGCATGTGATACAGATCGAGGTCGAACAGGCTCGTGTCGCGCGTGGTTAGCACGAACATCCCTTTGCAGTAAAAATTCGTTTGTCCCTCCTGCGCACACTTGGGATACACTCGGCCCTCGTCACAGGCGAACATCGCGTTGCGTTCCTCTTTGAAGTAGCAGTCCAAGTTGCGATAGATCTCCATGACCTCGTCTTTGGCGTCGACAAACACGCGCGTGTAACCATCGCGTCCCTGGGGTTCAACACCGGCAACCACTTCGTAGCCGTGCGGGTCAGCGTCGCGACAGTTCGCCAGCAGTTCACGAAAGACGCCCCAGCACGTTTTCCAGTCCTTGGCACCGTATCCCAACGTCAGATTCGTTGCGTTGGACTCGACCGTGCCGTCCGGTTGCTCCCGGACAAAGACCAGTTGTTCCACTTCCTCGCCTTTGACCTGAATAGCTGCCGTCGTGAAAGTGACTTTCTCTCGTCCAAGGAAGACGATGACCGTGATTCCCTGACGTAGGGCGGCAGTAATCGCGAGTTTGAATCCCGATCCGAACATCCCGATCGTGTCCGGATCACCCGCTTTGTCCGTAAATCCAACGAGAAACAAGGCGTGAAAGTCCGTAACGCCGGGATTCTGAAACATCACAAAATTGTTGTTCTTGCACATGCTCTTTGTCATTCTGTCGCTCCTTGTTCTCTCTTGTGTCGACCCTAGGTTCAGACCTTACGAAGGCGTCACGCACGCCACTGGTCGCATGATAGGAAGCATGCAAGGCAGAGCCCATAGACGGTCAATAACGACTGTGCGACGAACTGGCAAAGTACGTCTTCTCGTCGCGCACGCGCGCCTTTCCGCCAATCGAGCGCGACGGATTCAAGCCCCACGACCGATGCTCCAACGAGAACACCGGCTTGGCCACAGTTGCAGCTTGTCACGAAGCTCCGATATCATTGCCTCCACAAGTTCCATCAGCAGGATCAACAATGGACGCATTCTTTGTCAGCTTTGGCACGTCTATGAAGGCATCGCCGTTCAGCTATCGGCGGCGGAAGTTGACTCGATTACTGCGAGAGCATTCGATCAGGCTGCAGTGGGTACAGGTCGGCAAAGCAACCAAGCCGGTTATCACGCGGCTCGTCATGGAAGCGAAGGGTGCTCCGGTCGTTGCTTTGGACGAGCGACACCCGCTGCCAAACGATGCCTCCTGGCTGGCCGACTTGACTGCGGAGACAATCGACTTGACGGATCTGCGCCGCCCACAGCTCGTGTACGTCACTTGCAACACGGACGCAATCGGCAAGGCACAGATGTTAGGGCACCCGATTCTCCGGGACTATATCGACCGAGATGACGGGACTCGATGGGTCGATTCCGTCGCGGAGTCCGTTGGCGAGTTAGCGGCACAACTGCGTTCAACGACGACGAATCCGGCTCCGACTATTCTTGGAGTTCCGTCCGACATCGTTGGCGTCAGCCCGTGTTTCTGCCAAGCAGCCGAAGATCTCGATCGACTCATTCAATCGCCTTACGGCTTGGTGACCGGTGAACAGGGCGTTGGCAAGCTGTCGCTGATTCGAGCCATGTGGCGACAGCATCGAGGCAACACTCGGTTGATCGTCGTGCCCTGCGGCTCGTTCTTCAAAGATTACTACATTTCCGGCAGCCGGCGACGATTCGGCGGTGGTCGCGAAGCGGTCGACCAGTTAACACCGTACATCATGGAGTCGAAGAAGGGGCTGTTGGTTCTGCATCATGTCGAGCAGTTGCCGACGGCGCTCCAGCAAGAGCTGGATGTTCGTTTGGCCACTGCCTCAGACAACCCGGACGGCAGTATGCGGTTCGCGGGCATCGATTCCCAGGGCCCTGTAGACTACGACTTGAATCTGGTCGCGACATCGACGTTCGAGCCCGATCTGTTGGAACAATCCGGGCATGTCATTCCCGATCTGATGTCGAAGTTGCGAAGGCGGCACGTGCGCATTCCGTCGCTGGCCGAGCGTGGTCCGGAGGACATCGGACTACTCTGCGACGACATGTTGCAGCGAATCAGCGCGAGACAGCGATTGACGACGACAGCAAAGCTCGGTAAGTCCGCATTCAAGATAATGACCGCCACCAACTGGCCAACCAACCTCTCGGATCTGCTCCGTGTACTCGAGCACGCCGTACGCCGCAGTCGCGGCAAAACGATTCGCCCCGATCACCTCCCCCAGAGTTTGCGGACAACGGGTACTCGTAATGGCATGAAGACGCTGGACGAAGTCGTGGCTCAGGCTCAACGCACCGCCATCGAGAATGCCCTTCGACAAACTGGCGGCAACATGGCGAATGCCGCCGCCATCCTCGGCTGCCACAAAGGAACGTTACATCGCCTGACAAAGAAGCTAGGTATCAAGCACCGGTGACGGAACTCAGAGGTCCCGTTTGCGCATGCTGGATTTCGGCTAGTTACCAACTCTTGACGAGAAGGCGGCGCATCGGAAGGATGTCGAAGATCATAGCGGAAGCGACAACTGCTTCTTCGTTGCAGCGTTGCAAATCGTCTCGCATCACTCATACTAATGGCCTAATCGCGACTTGGGAGGCATAGTCAGGCACGTGCGTTCGTGAAGGTTGTGTTCCCATCGACGATGGCAATGTAGGCGTCATACTGCATCTGTTGAGGTAACGATGGGCTGGTTCGCGAATTTTGCTATTGCACGGAAGCTCAACCTCGCCGAAAAAGCCCGACAACAACGGCGATGGCGCAATGCTGAATTGCTGTTCCGCAAAGCATGGAATCAGCTTTCCGAGCAATCTAAGCATCCGGTCGATATCGAGCTGCAAGACCGCGCCCTTGGCGGCCTCGTGAATTGTGCGATCCATACCAGTCCGGTCATTGATGTATTGAACTATTGCAAAACGGGGCGTTCGCTCGGTCTGCACTCTGCTGTGTTCTTTGAGTATCCGTGCAAGAAACACATTGCTGATGCGAGCATCGCGTCGTGGGACAGCGTTGCAGAAGATCTCGTTGCCTGGGCTTGCTGGAAAGGCTCACAGCAAAGCGATCGGCCAACTTCGCAAGTCGAATCACGTCTTCGGCCTCTCCTACGACCGACAGCAGATCGTTCTCGCGATGTCACATCATTCTTGACACGACTTAGTGAGTCGCAATTTCAGTGGCCGTGGTGTTGGCTCTTCTTAGCTGAAGATGCTCGGCTGTCTCAGCAGTGGGCGGCAGCGGCCGGATATTTCGATCGTCTGATAGAGTTGGAATTGCCTTCGAATCTGCCAGCTCGCGAAACGCTTTGCTGCTGGCGAGCACACTGTCTGTACTTAGCTGGAGATCAGGAAGCGGCGTTCGTAGCCCTTGACCGGATCGTTGAATCGTCGCCGCCGATCGCAGTTGAACATTCGATTCTGTTCGGTCGCCTGCTGTCCGAACGCGGAGATGACAATCGCGCATTCGAAGTCGTGGCGAATGCCTTGCGGCGATCTGTACACGATCATGAACTCTGGAGGCAGCTTGAGTCGTTGGGGTACCGAACCGGTCGATGGAACGACATCGCTGATCTGACAGCGCAGTTGCAAGAAGAGCCAACACTTGTGGCAGTGCCCATTGAACTTCGCTGCAGGCTGGCAATTGAATCGCAGTCGCTCGACCAAGCTCATCTTGCTGCGTTGGACATTTGCAAGAACGAAGAAGCGGAGAGCCAAGCTGCCGAGTGCCTCCGATTGTTTGCCGCGACTGTGTTGTGTGTCGAGCGAAACATCGAGGATGCGCGCGTTATGCTGGACAGCAGCGACCTGCATTCGCCAACTCACCGGCTATGTTTTCTGATCGTCCGCTTGTGGGCCTGTGTCACTTCTGCAGACACATCAGACGCCGCGGAACTGGCGCGACAACTGGGCGTTTCCGACGTGCGGAAGATGCTGGGGCGAAGCTGGGATCGGCTGGCATGGCGGTTGGTGGCTAGGAGTTTGTTTCTCGGATCGGAAATAAACGAACTGTCGCGATGGCTTCAGACAGTTGGAGAGATAAGCGACGAAATCATCGACTCAGACCGGCGCTGGCTGGCCACGAGTGCTACGCAAACGATGGTTTACAACGGCAATCTGACACAGGCGATTTCCCTCGCGGAGTTAAGTCAAGATCAGGCCGTGCGAGGTTGGTGTGCGAGTCATGTACTGGCGAACTCGATACGATGTTGGAACGAACGCGGAGACAACCTCAGCGAACTGCTCTCCAACTTGGCCGTGCAACTCGATTCGGCGCGCCGGCTGGGATGTCGATTCGACCCGCTGCAAGAGCTCTGGCACGCCGTAATTGGAGAGCTGAACGGCGAAACGACTTCAGCCGCCGACCTGCACCGATTGCCCCGAGCCGAAGAGCTAGACGACGTCGATCAGCAGGCTTTGCGCGCGTATTTGGGTTGGTCGTGCGGCGAAGCCGAATGGCTGCCAACGGCTTCGTTGCCGACTGCAGGCAAGACAGACAGTTCAATGACTTCGTGGTTTGTACACACTACGGCGGTTAGTTTGGCCCAAGATGGTAAGTGGTCGGATGCAGCGGAGGTGTTGCAACTCGACGAGGATAATGTCTCCAGTGTACTGCGCGAGCTGGGATCTAGGCCGCAAGAAGTCGCGCGTCAGCAGGCCTGGGAGGACTACGAAGCGGAGCGCTACAGCAACTGTGTCGTCGGATGCATTGACTATCTGAAAACAACCAATGGCACTGTTGATACTGACATTGATCGTCTGGCAGTCATTGCATTGCAGAAGGCCCAACTCACTGCTTCTCAGCGTCAGAAGTTGGCAAGTCGGATAAGTAGCGAGATTGCGCCGATCGCGAAGCAACACACCTTGACGATCGATTGGCGGTTCTTCGCACAACTGGGGCTGTTACAGCATGCTCGTGACCAACTGTGCCGACAAATCCAAGCCGGCGAATCGCACACTGTTCACATCCACGCTTTAGCTTTGGTTGCCACATCGTTGGCATGGCGAGCGCTGTGAGCGGGAACCATTGATAGCGCACTGAAGAGCTTCCTGGAAGCGCTCGGCGCGTGGGCCAGCTTTCAAGCGAGTGACCGTACGCTGACGAACTTCGCCATACAACGATTCCGCTGTTACGATTATCGTGGTGCCGTACCGACGCCCATGACATTTCGATCGTCTGTCGAGAGCGCTGTCTTGGAGTCGATGGCGGCTTTCGCAAACGCACTTCAGCGACCTGTCCGAGAGCTGCGGCGCGTATGGGACCTTGATGTTGAGTCGAGCAGTTTGATTGCGGAACACGGTGGTCTGCCGGTGGGGACGAACGGCCAGTCGCTTGTCGCCGGCCCCGTCCTTGCCCGCTCGTTGGACTTGGTAGACGCTGTCAACGAACTGGTTCAAAGCATGCAAGAACGTCGTGCCGAACAACCGTCGGACCTTGACATCGGTGGTTTACTCGCCTCTCTGCTAGGACTGGACGGGATTGTCCCCAGTAAGAGTAACGGCAAAGCTTCGAAAGACGCTGTTCTGTTGAAACGATTGTTCTCGCCGTTGGGACCGGCTTGCGTCTTGATCACGCGTCGACAATTCGACGAAGCCCGTGATGTGCTACAGAGAATCGAGACCGGAGATTGGATCGATGAGGATATGGAAGCCCCATCGCCCCTCCACATACTTGAAGAGTTTGTACGCACTCGCGAAGACCGGCGATGGTACCAGGATCAATGGAAACAAATGGTCATCGAATGCGATTTGCAGGAGTCTCGTGGACTTGTCGCTCAGGTGCCGATGGAGGTGGCTGCGGTTCGCAATGTGTGGCAACACGCGCTCGATAGAGCACGAACTTGGGACTGCGAAGATAAGGTGAGGGAGGAGATCGCAGAAACGGGGGTGGGGCGTGGCGAGACGTTGTTCCGGCCGCGAACCAAAGTCGAACGGATGGGCGACTCGACAGACAAACGGACGAACCTGCAGCGGCGCGAGGAAGCGATCCAAGTGATGGACCTGGCGTGGGAAGTGACTGGTAGCCCAACCGTTCAAGGACCACTCGCCGAGAACCTCAATCGTATGTCGGTCAAGGCGTTTGATCGGGACGACCGTGACCAAAGTCTTTCCCTGCTCATGCACTCCTTGAAGGTCAAGCCGAATTCACCCCTCACCTGCTCC